>JACCDN010076782.1_pt1 | contig 13251 bp, 11 predicted proteins | sample 7441691 | NCBI WGS metagenome assembly JACCDN01 (sample SAMN15323439, study PRJNA562643) | freshwater metagenome | isolation source: river surface water | place: USA:Blue River Watershed | collected 2017-08-16 | reverse complement strand
TTCCATCTGTCATTTGATTTTTTTCAACAAATCTCACCCTTGGCATCACCTTACAAACCAGTTCATAGCCAGACGTATCTGCACAGGCAGCAACCTCTTCTATAGGTAATCCCTCTCCCCATAAAACGACCGGATCACTCACTGCGACATGGGGATGTCCCGATAAATCTACTGCAATTAAATCCATAGAAACCCGTCCAACCAAAGAACATCGCCGTTGGTTCACTAAAACAGGCGTGCCCTGTTTGGCATGACGCGGATAACCATCTCCATAACCAATATTAACCAAACCAATTTTAGTATCTTTATCACAAACCCAAGCAGCGCCATAACCCACACTCCCCCCCTTGGCGATTTCTTTAACAGCAATAAGTCGTGAAATTAAGGTCATGACTGGTTTTAAGCCAAATTCCAATCCGGTGGAATCTGCAAAAGGAGAAATGCCATATAACATAATACCAGGTCTCACCCAATCTGCATGAGTTTGCGGCCAAGCCATAATAGCCGCTGAACATGCCAGACTGCGCGCACCTGACCAAACAACGGTCTTGTAAAATAGTTCAATCTGATGAATAGTATGCGGGTTATTTCTTTGATCTGAGCAAGCCAAATGGGTCATGAGACCTATCGGTTTTTTTATATCTGGATTGCTTGATAACTGCTGATAAATATCCGGCAGTTGTTCTGCCGAAAATCCAAGACGCCCCATCCCACTATCCATTTTTAGCCAAATGGCTAAAGGCGATGATAAGCGCGTGCGCTGCAGGCGTTCAATTTGATCGCCATGATGTATAACAGGTGTAATTTGCTTTTCAACTGCCAGATTTAACTCAGTCGCATTTATAAAACCACTCATTAAAATGACAGGCTTTTTTATGCCTGCGTCACGTAAATGAATAGCCTCATCTAAGGTTGCCACACCAAAAGCATCCGCTGCCGATAAAGCTTGGGCAGTTCGCAATAAGCCATGACCATACGCATTAGCTTTTACCATGGCCATAATAGCAGATTGAGGCGCGATTTTTTTAACCTGCTGAAGATTATGCTGAAGTGCCAAAATATCAATATAAGCACAAACACGTTTAGTCATGATGATTCTCTACTTCCACCGGCATGCCTGATTGCACTCTGTTGTTATGAGCCTGGTTAACATCTACGGTATAAGTTCCATCTGCTAAATTTTCAAATCGCGTATACTTGCCAAAAAAATTCAGTTTTACTTTACCAATCGGGCCATTGCGTTGTTTAGAAATAATAATTTCCGCTATTCCCTTATCCGTTGTATTCTCATTGTAAACCTCATCTCTGTAAATAAATGCAATCATATCAGCATCTTGTTCTATGGCGCCGGATTCGCGTAAATCGGACATAATGGGTCTACGATCACTACGTTGCTCTAGGCTTCTATTCAACTGAGACAGCGCCACAACAGGTATTTTGAGTTCTCTGGCCAAACTTTTTAGACTGCGCGAAATTTGTGAAATTTCTAATGTGCGATTCTCTTTAAATCCTGGAACCTGCATTAATTGCAAATAATCAATGATAATTAAGCTTAATTCACCATTGCACTGGCGCATTAAGCGTCTCGCTTTTGCTCTGACCTCACCTGGGTTGAGTCCTGGGGTATCATCCAAGTATAAAGGCATCTGTGAGAAAGCTGAAACAGCGCTGGCTACACGTTTCCATTCATCCCCTGATAATCGAGCAACCCTCAAACTATGTTGGTTGATTCGCCCCCATGAGGAAATCAAACGCAGCGCTAGTTGTTCACTGGACATTTCCATACTGAAGACAAGTACCGGTTTTTTTTTCTTATTAAGTACGTTTTCGGCCAGATTCATGGCAAATGCAGTTTTTCCCATGGAAGGTCTAGCGGCTACAATCACCAAATCACCCGCTTGCAAGCCTGACGTCATATTATCTAAATCAACAAAACCAGTAGGCAACCCTGTCATATGATCGGGAGAATGCTGTAATTTTGACAAATGCTCAAATGCTTTTGCCATAATCTGACTAGTTTTTATAGGTTCAGCGCGATGATAACCCTGTTGGGCAATGGCAAAGATTTTGCTTTCTGCCTCATCCAACAATTCCGTACTAGAACGATTTTCAGCGTGAAACGCTAAATCGCCAATTTCATTTGCAGTATGAATAAGTTGTCGCAATACTGAGCGCTCGCGCACAATATCTGCATAAGCTGCAATGTTAGCAACACTGGGTATGCGGTTAGCCAATTCATATAGATAGGTTTCCCCTCCCATAACTTCTAAGACATTACGTGCCTTTAATGTTTCCGCTACCGTCAACAGATCAAAGGGAGACTGACGCGCAGCCAATTCTGCTATCGCTAAAAAAATAAGACGATGTTCTTGTTTATAAAAATCATTTTCACTGACGTGATCAGAAATAATATCCCAAGCACGGTTATCAATCAGTAAACCGCCTATCACGGATTGTTCTGCTTCCAAGGAATGAGGGGGAATTTTAACAGCTTGAGTCTGTAGATCAGATTTTTGACGGGAATTCGTTGAAAAAGCTTTCTGGGTCATGGCAACACATACATCACTATGGCTAAATTTATCATATGGAATGAGTCTGACTGCGTCAGGTTAAGGAAGAAAATAAAGGATAGTCATTGCGAGGAACGAAGTTTATGGCGAAGCAATCCACAGCAAAGTTAATTCATTGAAAACACTAGATTGCTTCGTCGTAAAAAAAACTCCTCGCAATGACGAGGGGGACGCTTCGCTGTGAAAAATACTCCTCGGAATGACGGCATTCCTTAACCTGATGCTTATGTCCGCAAAGGGGGGAGGCAAAAATAAAAGCCTCGGGATTCCTCAGAACCTTTGCTGGCATAACAATGCATGAGATAATAGACTGTAAGCCTATTTGCTATTATCAGGCACCACATTAATTTTAACATTAACCCGAATATCAGAATGTAACATCACACCTATCTCATATTCACCTGCCATTCGGATTACGCCATTTGGCAATAAAATTTCGCTTTTGCTGACTTGTGCACCATAAACAGCTAAGGCATTAGCGATATCTCGCGTCCCGACTGAGCCAAATAATTTTCCTTCGTCTCCCGCGCGAGCTAAAATTTGCACAACTGAATCTTTAAGCTTATCTGCTCTGATCTGTGCTGCATCAAATGCTTCTTGCGCTGCTTTCTCCAATTCCGCTCTTCGCTGTTCAAATTTGGCAAGGTTCTTAGCGGTTGCAGACACAGCTTTGCCGTAAGGAATTAAATAATTGCGGCCATAACCTGGTTTGACTTTAATTTTATCTCCCAAATTGCCTAGATTATGAATTTTTTCTAACAGAATAAGTTGCATTTTTTGTGTCTCCTAAATAGACTTCTTTCGAAACGTTATCTTTTGTTCGATTGCTGCGTTGCGCTCGCGCTTCCGATGCTCATTTACACACAAAGTAAACTGCGCTTCGGGTCGCTCGCGCGCCTTGCTCTCAAACAAAATATTTAGTTTCAAAAGAAGTCTAGTGCGTCATATGTCGCAAGTTTCTAAAATCAAACCAACTGTCTATAAATGCCGCCAACATAAGCATTACACCGACGTAAAGCGAAAAAAACAATAAACCCAGATAAGTCAGGATTAAAATTGGCATGCGAACGCTAGCTTTTTGTGGTAATACAGCATGTAGTAAACTTAAGCCAGCTAATAAAAAAGGCATCAATACAATTGGTAGTATATCCATTAGCCAATTTATTCTCAGCCAGTACCCCAACAGAATCACAAGTGTTATGCCCGCATATAGATAACTCATGCGCAATCGATACCATTCCTGCCTTAGCCCTCCTGGATTAAACAAGAGAGCTTGCCAAGCACGGGCTACTAGCATCAAAACAATATCAAAAGAAAGTATTGCGGCAACAACAACACCTGTAGCGAAGTATGAAAGTTGTTCTGCCAAACTTCTAAGTTCATCGGGTGAGAAATTTAAATTTCCCATACTTTGCAACTGCGAAGCTAAAAAAACAAGTCGCTGTAGCCACCAAACATTTAAATCCGGTACCGCCAAATGAGAAGCGCTGACAATAACAACACCGCACAACACTCCTGCTTGTAGAGTTATCGACCAACGATTAGTATAACCCAATAGAGTAGCCAACAGATAAACAATGATTATTTTTCCTAAACCTTCCAACAGGAAAACTTCTAAACCAGCATAAAAACTTATCGCTATGCTAGGTAACAATGCCCAACACGCCACAATAAAACCTTCTTTTGCTCCTCTGTGTAAAGTAATGAATCCAACAACGATAGCAGCTATGGAAAGCGTTGGTATCTGTAAGAATGGCAGAAAAGAAAAAAGCAAAACAACCGGAATGGCATTCGACCTTTTTCGAATTAAATATAAACCAAATCTTTGCAATATCATATGCTTTCTTATCAACGCCACTTAAAGCAATGATACGCCCTAATGCTTATCAGTATAAGGCAATAAAGCTAAATAGCGAGCAAGCTTTATTGCTTTGGATACTTGTCGTTGGTATTTTGCAGATGTTCCAGTAACGCGGCTTGGCACAATGCGACTTGATTCCATAATATATTCAGATAACAAGCCAATATCTTTATAATCAGCAGCCTTTACCTCTCCTGCTTTAAAACGACAGTATTTTTTACGTCTAAAATTATTTATCACAATTAGCCTCTTTAAAAAGATCAAAAAAATTGCAAGAACAACATTATTATAGTATCCGCGTTCCAGACTTGCGATTTTTGCAAGGCTCGAACGAAGGCAAGAAAATCAATCGCGAGCGGTATATTATGCCTCACCCGCAGATCCATCACCTGCCGCTTCTTCATTTGTCGTTTTTTGTTGGGTTTGAGATAATTTTTTCATAATAGGAGAAAACTCAGTAATCGCAGAATCTCTGCCTAAAACGAGATCGCGGATAACTGCGTCGTTATAACGAAAAGCAGTTTTGAGCGCCTCTAATGTTTCTTTTCCACACTCTATATTAAACAGCAAGTAATGCGCTTTATGCACTTTCTTGATAGGATATGCCAACGAACGCCTGCCCCAATCTTCAAAGCGATGAATAGAACCTTGGCCTTCTTTTATCATGGTTTCATAACGTTTCACCATAACAGGAACCTGATCGCTTTGATCCGGGTGAATTAATATGACGATTTCATAATGTCTCATTCTAAAGATCCTTATGGAAGTATACGCTTCCCTGCAGACAGGTGAAGCAAGGATAGTAGGCACGCAGACGCTTACCTACTCTAAAAATAGATTTTAACAGGAGTTACTTATTTTGTGCAAAGTTTTTATAAAAAATATTGTGACTACCTACTTCTGTGGGATCTCAATTTCACAAACCAGAGGAAAATGATCGGAAATATGCTGGGTATCTTTCTGACGTACCGAATGTGTTTTAAATTTGAGATGATCTGTCAAAAAGAAAAAATCTAACGCTATATGCGGTGTCCGCGTAGGGTCAGCAGTGGACATATGAGTAAGCCATTTAGCGTGATCTGGGCCTGCAATCTCTATTTCTGAAGGAAACATCTTAAAGTTTTTTATTAAAGGTTCTAAAGGGGAATAATCTTTTGAATAAAGATGCCTGTCCATAGGATAAACATCCTCATAAAAACGTGGTGAACAGAGAGCATTAAAATCTCCAACCAAAACAGATGGTCCAAATTGCCCTGTTTTTAACAAAAGCTTTTGCGCAATTTGAGCTTGTTTGTCTAGTGTATCCGTGCCTTTAGAAAAAGCGCTGAAGTGAGTATTGAGAACTGTTAGCGTTTGACCACTTTCTATAGGAAAATTAGTTTCTAAAATAGCTCTTTTTAGCTGGAATTGCTGCTCTAAAAAACTGACGTTAAGCTTTGAAGGAAGAGCATGCCTTAAAGCATTATTGATGGGGTATTTAGAAAGAGTGCATAGATGCATCTCCAAGCGTCCCAGCATTGAGCGCATTGGCAAGTAATTTACTCTAAAATAGGGAGTGCTGCTATAAAACTGGTAAGACGCAGGAAGTTTTTCTCTTAAGACCTTCAATTGATTGACAAAATGGGTACGTTGTGAATTAAGGTCTACTTCTTGCAGAAGGAGAATATCAGGATTTTCCTCAATAATAATTTTTGCGACTTCTTCAATAATTTGAAGATTCACTGATTCTTTAGGGAATGTATCCGTACCTTTATCATAGAAGAAATGATTATTTTTATTGCTAGCCATAAACTGGACATTCCAAGAAAGCATCTTGACCGTCTGGCCTTTTTGAAGAATTTTTCCTCCTGATGGGCTAACAACGAACGCAGGTTCAAGAGTATCTGGGTAATACATGCCTGTGGACCAAATGGCCACAACAAAAAGAATAACTAGCCCCAGAATTAGACACCCTAAAAAAATGGAATAATACACACTTATCTCGGCACCTAAAATTATGGAACCCAAAACTGCCAACCATAATAGTGCAAAAACTAAAAATTTGTGTCTAATTAACGATTTAGATCGAAAAATAGGCTTGTTATCAAATACTCCCACAATACCCTCCCTTGTTTTATTATTTTTCGTATTCATTAGATATAAAAGATGCTACTATATTATGTATTCTATACGCAAAAATAGAAAAAAAATACCATGCAACTATCTACCGCCGCAAAATTATTACAAGCGACACTACATCCCGCCACAGCAGAAAATCTTAACTTTTCAGGCGTCAGTACAGATACACGGAGCATCCAGCCAGGCAATTTATTTGTTGCGATTAAGGGACCCCATTTTGACGGTCATGACTTTATAGAACAAGCTCAAATTAAAAAAGCAGCCGCTGTTTTAGTAGATCATATCCGTAATTCTTCTCTTCCCTATTTACAAGTCCAAGACACCGTTAAAGCCTTAGGAAAACTAGCTGCTCATCATCGCGATCAGTTTCTTATCCCTATGATTGGCATAACCGGAAGTTGCGGCAAAACTACAGCTCGGGCTTTAACTGCGAGCATACTGAACGAATGCGCGCCTACTTTATTTAGCGAAAGCAGTTTTAATAATGAGATTGGCGTACCACTCACATTGTTACGTTTAGAACCGCAGCATCAGTTTGCAGTAATTGAAATGGGCGCCAATCATTTTGGCGAAATTGCCTATTTAACGCAACTTGCCAAACCAACGGTTGCACTCATTACCAATGCAGCCCAGGCGCATTTAGAAGGCTTTGGCGATGTGGCAGGAGTGTGTCGCGCTAAAGGAGAAATTTTTTTAGGATTGCCAGAGGATGGGATTGCCATCCTGAATGCGGATGATATGCACTTATCTAATTGGGAAAAAATGGTAGCTTCAAAAAAAATACTGCGCTTTAGTTTATCTCAATCGACAGCAGATATTTACGCCAAACAAATTTCTCTAAATGAAGAAAGCAAATCATCCTTTATTTTAGTTACTCCAATGGGTGAAGCGCCCATTCAATTCCCTCTAGCGGGACAACATAATATTGCAAATGCATTAGCTGCCGCCACCATTGCTTATGCGCTAAACATGCCGCTTACTGTGATTAAGCAAGGCTTGGAAAAAGCGAATGCCGTTAAAAAGCGACTCAACTTTCACACATTGCAAAAAGGAGTCTGCCTGATTGACGACAGCTATAATGCTAATCCTTTATCTGTATCAGCTGCGATTGATATACTTGCCTGTCAGGAGGGTGAGAAAATTTTAGTGTTAGGCGATATGCGCGAATTAGGGGAACATTCTGAAACAGCCCATCGTAGTATGGGCGAAAAAGCAAGGCAGGCAGGCATTGATCGTTTATACGCCTACGGACATTTCAGCGCTTTAGCTGCCGAAGCATTTAATAAAAACGCCCAGCATTTCACGGATCAAGACTTTTTAATTGCTCAACTCAAGGAAAATTTAGCGCCGCCCACCACTATTCTCGTAAAAGGTTCTCTTTCCATGAAGATGGGACGAGTTGTGGAGGCTTTATTAAAGACACAAAAATGACCCCAGTCACCTCTGAACATATCAAAGCTTGGATAGAAACCGCATTAAAAGATGCATCGGCGACTGTTACCGGCGATGGCGTTCACTTTGAAGCAACAGTCATCTGCCCGCAATTTGCGGGCAAAAGCTTGCTCACGCAACATCGTATGGTCTATGAAGCCCTAAACGATAAGATGAAGCAAGCTATTCATGCGCTTTCTTTAAGAACGTCTGCATATTAAATAGTGCAAACTCCCTTTGCTCCTTTACCTCCCTAGACATCAGGTTATGGAAGAAACATGGGATCGTCATATATGACGGCATTCCAATGCCTTTTGTATGCCCCCTTTTCTATCCAGACTTTCAAGAATTTTTGGGAGTGGCAGCCTTAGACTCTGTAGATTCTGCTGCTTCCTCTGCGGTTGGTTTCTGACTTATTCTTTGTCTTTTAATCTGAGCTATTTGCGCCAAAGCTTTAACTTGATTTGGGTCTTGTTGGAAAAATCCGGGCAATACTGTACTGCCTCTTTGTACCAATCCAGGACGAACAGGGTTTGGGGTAGCGGCAATACTTGTAGCTTTTTCTCCAGGCAATGAATTTTGGCGAGACAGACTTTGGCTAGAAATATTACTATCCCCCATTACTCCTGCTCCTACTTTTGGTTGTGGCAATGGTCGTCTCTCTGCTTGTGAAGTTTTTTCTTTTTGCGGATAAGCAGTAGTAGCCAATGGTGTAGGAGAAACTTTAGCAGTGGGAGCAGGTGGAGCCTGTTCAACATTACTGGTAACGCCAACTTCAGGCAGTTCATCCATATTTGCACTACCACCTATTACTACCGGTTGTTCTGATGAAAATGAGAACCGAGGTCCTGCTGTATTCTGCCTATTGAACAACTCCGGTCTGAAACGCGGCTTTTCTTCAGAAGATTTATTGGTCAGCTCAAAGGATGTTCGAAATGCTTCTTGCGTAGAAAGCGACACTGGCTGAGTAACTGCTCTTCTTGGCAACTGAGGCGTTCCTGCAGATACGGGAAGTGAGTTAGATGGTCTATGTTGCACAATGGGTTGCTGTCCCTCCTTTTTTGTATTACTTTTCCTGCGAGGTTTTCCATCTTCGCTAAAACTGCTTTCAATTACATTCAATACTTTCGCTTGCTCTATTAATCCCAATTTAGGAATCAACTTATAGATTTCGTCATGCATAGCATCATAAACGGTTTGTGACTGTACCTCATTTTTTAGTGATTCACTAAGGTATGGTGTTATCTGACTTTGTAACCATTCTTTCCCGTTAAAAGTATTTATACTTGAAACAAAATCTTCTGTGGCAATGATATTTTTCACATTCCCAATAAATGCCTGAACTGCTTCAGGCAAATTTTCTCCTTCTTTCCTGATTGCCTGCACTGTTACTTCTGTTGAAGGCTGTGACTGTACTGTAGCAGTTACGTCTATTTGCTCTGTTTTATTTAGGCTTGCTGATTGTTCCGTGGCCTTAGGCTGTGACGCATTTGGTTTCCTACGAGCTATACGTACACTCTGTATTCCTTCTCTAGCTTCTTTAGCTTTTCTAGCTTGTTCTTGGCGCTCCTCGTTGCTTGGCATTGCTAAACAACCATCATCCGCACATCCAAACTCATCGATGGCGACTCTTCTAAGATCGAATATACGTGATACTAGTTGTACGCGTATCAGATCAGCTTCCACGGCCACTGGATCAGCAGAAGATAAAGATTCAGAAGGCGCATGCAACGCAGCCATCATGCTTATGGTCTTACATTTTTCTAATTCCTCTATGATGGCTTGTAAATTCGAGATTTTTGCTTGCTCCACGTCATCCGGCATTCTTCCTTTCGAAAGAAGATCGTTCTCAAAAGATGCTTTTTTAGTTTTAACGGACTGAAGCAATAATATTTTAATGGACTTAAAAAGGTCTTCAGATTTTAGATCTTCCCCTTGCGAACGCTTTGAAAGTTTTTTCTTTTTCTCTAAATCTTGCAACTCTTTTGCAAGATTTATATGCTTCGCGTTTTCTAATACTGTTTTAACTGTTTCTTCATAGGACTCAGCATTAGCGCCAAGGTACGCCTGGTCAAATTTTTCTTTAATTTCTTTAAATAAAAGCTCATATCTTGGCAACCGCTGAATAAGATTGATAGCAAGACTATCATAGGATTGTTTGTTCTTTTCCTGGAGTTGTTTACTTACAAAGTCTTTGAAGTTGCCAAAAGATTCAAACAAACCATTTACGAAAGTTGTAAATTCACTATACTCCAGCATCCCTGCAATATAAGGAGATACGGGTATTGCTGCTATGAACTTTACGGCTTTATCCATAGCCTCCTTCATCAAAGGTTCAGCCTCTTTTATAATACTTTGTGTCACTTCAGCAACTGCTTTTTCTGTATACGCTTTAGCCAATTCTAACTTTACAACCGCTTTTTTCGCTTCTTCCGGATTCAATATTTTTGCAGCGTTAACAGATTCTTCAAAATCAGGTTTTAATTTTTCTAATGTTTGAATGGCTTTTTCTGATACCTCTAATGCATTCAGCGCCTCTTTATATTGAGCTACTCTACCCTTTTCTTGCGCATGTATATTAGATGCTTTATCATAATCTTCACAAACTTTTTTGTAATGCGTTAAATAATAAGACAATAAAATTTGATCTTCTTTCTTTATTTTTTCTTTTACTTCTTCGCTGTCGAAAATATCTAGCAGTATTTTAAGATTCGCAATATAGATTCCTTCTGAACTAACTAATTCATTTAAACTTCTTATAAATTTTTTAAATCCTCTGAGTCGCTCAGCAGTCATGTCTCCTACTTGAGGTTGTTCATTTTGTGTTTCAGTAGCCATTATTTTCTCCGAATAGTTTTCAGGGGCTATGTACAATTCGCTAGACTAAACAGAAATCGTTGATTTTCGAGCACCGTATCGCAGCATATGTTGTTAATATGTGAGAAACGGAGCACAAAAAATCAACGATTTCTGGCAAGTATAGTAGAATTGTAAACAGCCCCTCATATAAACGCATCCAACCCTGTTAAATACTTCCCTACAATTAAATGATGAATATTATCTGTCCCCTCATAGGTAAAAACAGATTCCAGATTCACCATATGCCGAATCACGGGATATTCTAGACTGATGCCATTAGCTCCCAGTAAGTTTCGCGCTTTTCTAGCAATATTCAACGCGGCTTGACAGCCTGTCATCTTTGCCAGAGAAACTAACACTGGCGACAATTTATCCTGTTCTTTCAATCGCCCCATTTGCAAATTCAAAGCTTGCATTTTTAAAATGTCTGCAAACATATCTGCCAAATCCTTTTGTATGAGCTGAAAAGAAGCAATAGGCTTGTTAAATTGTTGGCGGGTTTTGGTATAATCCAAGGCCGTTTCAAAACAACTCATAGCTGCCCCCATCACCCCCCAAGCAATGCCGTAGCGCGCCTGCGTAAGACAACTCAATGCCGCACTCAACCCACGTTCCGTTCCTGGCAACAAATTTTCATCAGGCACAAAACAATGCTGCATCGCTAATTCGCCTGTAGACGAAGCGCGCAGAGAAAGCTTGTTTTTGATTTCTCTGCGCTGCAGTCCAGGCATGTCTTTTTCTACAATAAATCCACGAATGCCTTCTTCTGTTTTTGCCCACACAATGGCTATATCGGCAATAGGCGCATTAGTAATCCAATACTTATTGCCGCTTATTTCCCAACCGCCTGCTGTTTTTTTTGCCGTTGTTTTCATGCTGCTAGGATCTGAACCAGCATCGGGTTCTGTCAATCCAAAACAGCCTATGATTTCACCACGCGACATAGCAGGCAGAAATTTTTGCTTTTGCGCTTGCGAACCAAAGCGATAAATTGGATACATGCATAAAGAGCTTTGCACGGAAACAAAACTACGCAACCCGCTATCACCACGTTCTAATTCTTGGCAAACCAACCCATAACTCACAGCGCCTGCGTTGCTTCCGCCATATGACTCGGGCAATGTCATGCCTAATAGACCCAGCTGCGCAAGCTGCGGGATCAGCACATGAGGAAAACAGCCAGTTTCAAACGCATCAGGCATGCAAGGGATTGCCGTTTCATCTACAAATTGACGCACTGTATCGCGAATGAGTTTTTCTTCAGGGGTAAAAAGATCGTCTAGATAAAGAATATCCATATTAAAACCTAATATTAATTTATAAAAATAAGCTATGGATTACTCAGATAACAGCGGTAGTTTTCACAATCGCATGAATGCGACAGCCAAGCATACATGAATGTATGCACAGCCATTAAGCGCAAGGTAAAGTGACGCCTCTTTGTCCTTGATACTTGCCTTTGCGATCCTTATAGGAAGTTTCACAAATTTCGTCCGATTCAAAAAATAACATCTGCGCCACTCCTTCGTTCGCATAAATTTTGGCAGGCAAGTTGGTGGTATTAGAAAATTCCAATGTTACATGTCCTTCCCATTCAGGCTCTAAGGGGGTGACATTGACAATAATCCCACAACGGGCATAGGTCGATTTACCTACACAAATGGTTAACACATTGCGCGGAATGCGAAAATATTCGATAGTATGCGCCAAAACAAAAGAATTGGGCGGAATAATGCACACATCGGTTTGCACGTCTACAAAACTTTTCCCATCAAATGCTTTTGGATCGACAATAGCAGAGTTAATATTCGTAAATATTTTAAACGTGTCTGCACAACGCACATCATAACCATAACTAGAAGTGCCGTAAGAAATAATTTTTTGCGAGCCGTTTTGGCGCACTTGCTGCGGTTCAAAAGGCTGTATCATGGAATAAGTTTCAGCCATGCGGCGTATCCATTTATCTGATTTTATGCTCATGTGTTTATCTATTCTCACGTCAGGTTGCATCGTCATCTTGTCGTCCCGGCGGAAGCCGGAATGACGAGCCGCCCAGCTAGTCTTTAAAGGCTTACTCTAGGGTCTGTTGACAATTCTACTATACCTGTCATAAATCCCCAATTTTTTGCGCTCCGTTTCTCACATATTAACAACATATGCTGCGATACGGTGCTCAAAAATTGATGATTTCTGTTTGGTCTAGCGAATTGTCAACAGCCCCTAGTTTTCCGTGATGAATAAAATACCCTTGAATTATAAACACAAGAAATTACAGAAGGCAAACCGTATATAGTAACCGCGTTTGAGATTGCGGTTTTTGCGAAGTTTGAACGCGCAACAAAACCGGGGATTGTTAAGGGGGGAAATGCCTTGTTTTCCCCCTTTAACATCAACAGATTATACTCCCCGCGA
>JACCDN010693490.1_pt1 | contig 13254 bp, 10 predicted proteins | sample 7441691 | NCBI WGS metagenome assembly JACCDN01 (sample SAMN15323439, study PRJNA562643) | freshwater metagenome | isolation source: river surface water | place: USA:Blue River Watershed | collected 2017-08-16 | reverse complement strand
CGAGTCTTCTTGAGCGGTCTTTCGCCGGATAGTTGAATTGATTGATGGTCTGACAGATGAAGGCGCGGTAGGAATTGCCTTTTTCTTCCAGCTGAACTTCTGCCATGGTGATCACCTGATCGACAATACCTGGAAGCTCTAAACCTGTTTTGCTGCCTTCGATTTGCGGCTGGTAATATTTGCGGTTAAAGTCATCGAGCTTTTCGTCCAAGATACCGACAAACCAAATATTTTTGCTGCGGGTATGTTGAAGATGTGTAAGCCATGAAATCATCTCACGACCATGCAAACCATAAGCTCCGCGAGTATCCGGCTTTCCCGACTTCTCGCTAAATGCTTCCGGTTGTCCCTGACAATATCCAAAGCACAAACGACCGGCGACTGTTATGCTGTCGATGAAGATTGTGTCGTATTTATCAAGGATTGATGGGTCGCCAAACTTCTGACAAACTTCGTCAAAATGCCTTTGGCTGAATTTCTGATCTGGGCGTAAAGCGCGGTTCGGTCCGCCAATGAAAACTGCAAAGTCGCAACATTCCGACCAGGTTTTTGGTCTGATGGTATCACCTTGCCAGCCTTCAACAGCCAGATCACCGGCTTCAAGATCAAAGAAGAGAGTGGTTTTCGGATTGAGAGTCCAAAGCAGAGAAGTTTTGCCGATACCGGATTTGCCGAAGATGCAGCCTTTAATTCCCCGTGTTTCTTTTAAGCGTTCGTCAGCGCTAATGATTGGTAGATTATTCATTTCTACCTCCTTCAGCTTGAGACTGAATCTTAAAAGTTTCTGCGCCGGTTTTTAAAACTCTGGCCGGTTTGAAAATATTTTTGATATGCTCTGGCCAAGCGGTGTATTTGGTTTCAGAGATTTTGTAGGAGGTGTCGACATATTCATCAGGGTTGTCGCCATGTTTTTTGATGGCAGTAACAACATCTTTTAATCTTTCCTGATCCCATTCGACTTTTTTGGTAACAACCGAAGTAATGCGGTAATCACCATCCGAAAAATGAACTGTGCCGGTATCTTTGCAGTCCAATGTTCTGATATTGGCGGCAATATTACGGTATTTAAAAGCAATGCTGTTATCGAGCCATTCCTTGAGCATTTTTGCTCTTTGGAAATGCTGATGAGCTTGCTCTTGAAGCGATAATAATTGCTCAGGTGGAAGTGTTGACAATTTGCCAACCGGAATGTTTGGAACATCCGATAAATTAATTTTATTTTGATTCATATTTTCTTAAAATTAGGTTATTGATAAATCTTTGTTGCAGGAGGAATGGTTGAGGCTTTTGCCTCTAGCGCGTGTCCTTCTTCGAATTTTTTGATATTGTCTAAGTGATAGCGGATGCGACCGCCGATTTTGATGTATGGAGGGCCTTTGCCTTTCCATCTCCATCGCTGTAAAGTACGGAAAGATATGCCCCATCTTCTGGCGAGGCTCTTATCCGATAGGTAGAATTGTTCTGAGTTGCTCATATACAGTTTTCAGTTGGTTGATTAACGAATAACTGCGTACAAGTTAGAATGTGCGGGAGGAGGAGATCGGGAGGGGAAAAGGGAGGAATTCGATTTTTTTAATTTTTTTTAGGCAGCAAAAAACATCTTTGATAGTGGCATCAAGCCTGAGAAATAGATCATCTACAGCTTATTTGCCGATAAGAATTTGTGAAAAAGATGGGGGAGGAATTCGGATTTTTTAGAAAAGAAAAAGAGCGAAAATCAGCGAAGAAAATTATCTATCTGCAAACCAAACATAACCATCTTTGTGAGCTATGAGCTCCTTAAGTTTGCTGTCTTTAAACATATCTCTGAATCTTGAAGTGGTGCTTTCATCAATATCTGCTTCAATCAACAGCTCATCCCATTTAAGTTGTTCTTGCGGATTTTCCGCGTAATGGTCGCACATCAATTTTATTATCTGGCGTTTTTTACTGCCGCCAACGCTCCAACTTTTCTCGCCAATAAAAAGCAGACTGCCATCTTCGGTGCAGTGAATATAAGGTTTTGGATCTTCATTATTTTTGTTGAAGACAACATTGGCAATGTAATCAAGATTGAGCAGCTTTTTGCTATTCGCCATTTCCAGCAATTTTGGTATGGAAATTATGCTTGCTCCAGTCTTTGTGGTTTCAGGATAGATGCTTGGGGAAGAGGTAAGAATTAACTTTTTTAGTTTGGTGGTTGATTGCTTTAGAAAAAATTCATCAACTTTTTTGAAAACTTCTGAATCAGATAATCTTCTGGCAAAATAAACTGAGATCATTTTTTTGTTACTGAGACGAGCATCTCCTACGAAGTAGAGAAGGCTTTCAATGTGCTCATTATTTTTGGTTCGGCTGCTTCTTGAAACATCAAATTCATCGGCAAGAAATTCTACAATCTTCGAAAAATTCACATCGTAAGTTTTAAGATCATCTTCACTAACTTCCACAAGGCCGCCAAGTGAAAGGTAAGCAAAAGAATTTAAATGGTCGTACCATTCGACATTTTTATCATCATCGCCATTCCAGTAGTGCTCTAAATCGCGTCCTTTGATAAGGAAATTTTCTTTGAGTAAAAATTTTGCGCCTTCATCACCAAGCTCGGAAAGAAGAACCCTGTTAGCAATATTGGCTTCATATTGCTCAACAATTCCCATTAACAATTTACAGATCTGAACAGAAAGCTTTGTCATCGTTATATTCTTTCCATCAAGCCCCATCGTTCCAAATATTTATTTCCGATCATTTTCTGTTTTTCGCTACGATCCTTAAGATTGCATCCGTTAGGATAGGTTATTGCAACATGCAGCAATTCACCATGCAGTTTTTTGTCGGTGGATTTAAACCTGATTGAAAGTATCGCTCTTCTTATTTCAAAAGCTGGATTGAGCAACGGATTGTTATTTGCAAAAGATTTGGTGGCAAATTCATAAACTGTAAGCTGACTGGTAAAAGGCGCTTCAAGTGTAGTGGAATTTTTTCCGCTTGCCGTTCCAAGTTTAAGCATTGTTACTTTTACCTCATCAATGAGGTCTTTTGCATCTACATCCTTCATGAAATCATAGGCAGATCTAAGTTTTGAAAGGTCATATTTCTTGAGCATGATTTCGCCAACTTCATCTTCGGATTTTAAGAATGCGTTAGCAAAAGCCTTGGCAAGCTTACTGCGATTTTCCTTGGAGTCGGATATAACTTCAATAATTCCGCTATGAGGTTCGTAGCTGATTGAAAACTCGTTTACCGAAGAAATAAATTTGGTAACAACTTTTTCTTTTTCAAAAGTTTGCACTGATTTGTGCGATCCGTCATGATAGGCGACAAGTTGAAATACTGCGATTTCTTTGCCGTGATGATCAGTTTTAATTCTGTCAAAAAGATCAACTTCAATTCTTTTACTGATGTTGAAATGTTTCAGTGCCAGTTGCTTAAATTCTTCTATGTTTTCTTTGGTGTTGTGGATTTCTCTTGCCTTCGGTGCAACAAAAGAACTCCATTCGCGGGATTTTCTTTTGTAATCGGATGAGGCGCAAAATTCAGCTTTTTGAAATTCTAGCGGATGATTCTGAATCGCCCAAAGACATCTGGCGTGATCACTTTTAAGATTGTGGAAATTATCGTTGCTGGCAATTGTTGGTTGAGAGTGAAGAGCTGCTTGTCCAAGCTCATCAATCATTTCATGAATGCGCTCAATGATTTCAAAGAGATTTGCTTGATGCTCATCTTTGACATTCCAAATCGAATCGAAGAGATGGGAGTGATATTTTTTGCTGTCTTTTTGCCATTTAAAATCTTTCGGCAAATCGAGATCGTAACCATCAAGAAATGGTTTCAAATCTTCTTCCGGCATGTTCCGGATAAACTTCTTTATTTTGGTCTGCATAGCACATTGAACTCTTTGATTAGGAAAGAGCTGTGCATTACCCACCTTTAGCTATTGATCTGATCCTCGCTTCAACTTCATCGCTTCCGCCATCATTCGCTAAAAAATGCAAGAGCCCGTAAAATTTTACCCTGATAATTATTTTCACTTTTTGCTTTTTGTAAATCTTTTAGTGCGGTTTTTGAAAATTTTCCCGTTTTCCGTCCAAAAATGAACAAAAACGAGTCAGTTAATAAAATTAGAGATGAGCATAAGCGCACTTCTGCGTACTTAAAGGTCATTGTGCATTTTGGGTATTTCCGAGTTAATTGGTGAACTTTTTAACCAATTAACTGCTATCATATGACAATACAAACTAAACAAATAATTGCCCCAAAAACCAATTTCCTCATCCAAGAAAGATTATCTAAAGTTGCTGAAATCCTGCTAAATGGCATTCGCCGCCTAGAAGAGAGGAAAAAAGCAGAAAATCTCCAGATTCCGCTTGCTAGTAAAAGCTTACAGAGCCTTCATAGTACTGATTCCAGACCTTATTAACTATTAGAATTATGTACTATGAGCAAAACAATTATCCGTCAAATTATTGAACTTGAAGAAAAGTCCACGCCAGAGTTAAGGCAGCTTTACAATAATATCATGCCAAAACCGGCAACACCTACTGCAAATAAGGAATATTTAAAACCAAGGATTGCCCATCGATTGCAAGAATTGGCTTTTGGCAGTCTAAAACAAGAAACCAAAGAGCATCTGCTCAAAATTGCCGATGGAGCTTCTGCCAATTCACTAAAGCGTCATAGCGACCTGATGCCAGGAACAAAAATCTGCCGTGAATGGAATGGAGTGATGTATGAGGTGGAAGTAATGAGAGACGGTTTTTCCTATCAAGGTAAAAAGTTTCGAAGCCTGTCATCAATTGCCAAGAATATCACCGGAACCAAATGGAATGGTCCCAAATTTTTTAAACTAAGAACAGAATAAAATTATGAAAAATTATCAAAATTCAGAAGCCAAAATTGATTCGTCAGAAAACCAAATTGATTTAAGTAATAAGCCAAAAATCCGTTGCGCCATTTATACCAGAAAATCCAGTGAAGATGGTCTTGAACAGGATTTTAATTCCATTGATGCCCAAAGACTCTCCGGAGAAAATTTTATCGCCTCACAAGTAAGTAAAGGATGGGTTATGATTCCGGAATATTACGATGACGGAGGATTTTCCGGAGGAACATTGGATCGTCCGGCGTTAAAAAGGCTTTTTAACGATATCAGAAATAAGAAAATTGATTGCGTGGTCATTTACAAGATTGATCGACTCAGCAGATCGCTTTTTGACTTCCAACAAATCATCGAACTTTTTGATCAGTATAAAGTCAGCTTTGCATCTGTTACCCAGAATTTTACCACCGATGATTCGGTTGGAAGATTGATGTTAAATGTAATGCTCAGCTTTGCCCAATATGAAAGAGAATTAACCGGTGAACGCATTCGTGACAAAATTGATGCTTCGAAAAAGAAAGGAATGTGGATGGGAGGAACTGTTCCTTTGGGCTATGACGCTAAGGAAAGAAAGCTGACGATAAATTCTGAAGAAGCCAAAATCATCGCCGCACTTTTTGATATTTTTATTGAAACTGAATCTGTTACCGAAACAGCCAGAGAATTAACCCGCCTTGGCTTTAGCACTAAAACCTGGATTTCCCGAACAGGAAAAATTCAAAGAGGCAAAAAATTCAATAAGGCTGCTGTTAGAAGGATAATCGAGAATCCGCTTTATACCGGCAAAATAAAGCACAAAAACAAAGTTTATGACGGGTTGCACCAGGGGGTAATCAACGATGAAATCTGGCAGGAAGCAAATAATATCATCAAGAGAAATCATGAAACCAAAATCATTTCTCCAATTTCTAGAATAAGCGCCGCTCCACTTCTAAAGGGTATTATGAATTGCGGAATTTGCGGCTCAAAAATGACTCCAACTTACACTTCAAAGAAAGGCAAAAAATACCGCTACTACGTTTGCTCCGCCAGTTCCAAAGGAAATAACGATGCATGCAAGGTTGGCAGAATACCGGCATCTGAAGCAGAAAATGTAGTAACGAGTCAGATTCTTAACATCTTGAAAAAACCGGAATTCATTGTGCGAGCAATAAGCCAATCTTCAAAAAACTTTTCTGAAAATATCGTGATTAACCATTTCAGACAGATTGAAAAAATCTGGGATGAATTATTTCCAGTTGAGCAGGCAAGAATCATCAATCTTTTAGTCAGAGATATCGAGGTGAAACCAGAGGGTTTTAACATCAGAATTTTTAAGGAAGGAATTAACTCATTATCAAACGAATTAACTGCATAAAACTATGAACGATAAACAACAAAACATCCAGATTGCCAACGATGAAATCATTGATTTTTTTATACCGCTGGAAATCAAAAAAAGAGGTGGAACGGCAATAATTATTTTGCCAAAAAATCTCAAAAAAGAAGAGATGAGTAAATGCTTTGACGAAAAGATGATCAAGGCTTTTGCCAAGGCTTACAAATGGAAGAATATGTTGGAGGAAAATCAAATAGATTCTCTGGCGCAAATTGCCGTTAAAGAAAACGTAACTGGTTCCTATGTCAGCAAAGTTTTTAATCTGAATTTTATCGCTCCTGAAATTGTGGAAACAATTCTAAATGGTGAACAACCAAGGGAATTAAAATTGCAGGATATGCTGATTGGAAAATTTCCGGCGTTGTGGCAGGAACAAAAAGAGAAGTGGGGATTTTAAAAAACTGATTTTGATTTTTTGAGAGTGGTTTTGTGAAGCGATTTTATTGAACTTATCTGAACATCTTTTTTTGAGAGAGCTATTCTGTGGTTGATATTTGGGTGGTTAAAAACGGTTAATTATTACTGCTTATTTTCTGTCTACTCTTCTTTCGAGTTCTTTCTTCACATTTGCCATATTGTCGCGCATGTGGTCACAATATGAAACTATCGCAAGAAGCTGCTCATCAGAAAAACTGGAAGCATACTGAGCAAAGTGCCTCAAATCCGTTGCAAACTTTTCCGCTGAAGCCCTCAAAAAATAGAACTCAATTTTATTTTCAGTCGACATAAAACTCCTCAAAAGATTAGAAATAAAAAACCGTGTAGAGCCAGTAAATAGAAGGCTTTGTACGGTTTTATTTTACCTCAAAAAAAGTGTCTAGCAAGTCGAAAGAAGAAAATTAGCAGAAAGATCGGGAGCCACCACCACAGAACCCATCTGTGTTGCGTCCTATTCCCGTAAAGGTATTTTATTCGGCACAACTCCCGACCGGATGGCAGTTTTTCTAAAAAATTTTCTTTATCAAGATTGCCTTTTGAGAAATTTTAGCATACCATCCACCCACTTACTTAAGTTTTTTAGCTAAATTAACTGGATGATAACCAAGTTTCTTCGTATCACATTTCTTGTAGTGCTGTGCCTTTCTCTCGCTGGGAAAGTGCTGGCTCAAGATTCGTGCGATGAGTCAAAATCATCACAAAATAAATCAGTTATTTCTTACAATGACTCCCGCGATCTTTCAGATTCTTCTGATTTTTCTGGCTGCAAAGATTGTAGCTGTCATTGCCACCATCATCACTTTGACTTTGCTTCTCTAGATAAAACCTTTGGTTTAGAGTCTGCAAAAATTGATACTTTTTCTTTCGATCTCGCTTATTCTCTTCCCCTCCAAATCAGTTCTCCCAAAAAGCCGCCAAAAATAGTTTCTTAACTTTTGTAAAGTCTTTTGTCTCAAGCATTGAGGCAATTTGTTAAGAACTATTTATTTGGATAAAATGGCAAAATTTTCTCTCCTGTTTCTCTCGCTTATCTTTCTCAGTTTCTCAGCCTTTTGTAAAGATTACAAAATCGAAGAACTCATTGATATTGCTGAACAAAACAGTGCCAACATCAGGGCGGCGCAATATTCGGCTTTGGCGCAAAAGCGTTTGGCTAACCAGCAAAAATATTGGAGCAATCCAGTTGTGAGCGTTGGCAGGCTTGGTGGTCAGGATATTTATGGTGTGAGCCAGACGATTCCTTTTTATAATAAGCTGCAAAGTAAGTATGATATTGAAGAGGCGGAGTTTCGTGTGCTTGAAACTCGCAAAAGCAATTTGGCTTTATTCGTGAAGTCTGAAGTCTTCAGTTTGCTTTACCAATATCAGGCGTTGAAGAAAAAAATCGAGTTGGCGCAGAAGCGTTTAGATCGCCTCACTTTAGTTGATAAATATCTCGCCACAATAGTTCTCAGCTCACCCACCAAAAAGGCGCAATGGCACATTACTAAAGATAAAATCAGGCTGGTTGAACGCGACTTAATCAAGTATCGCAACGAGCTTTATCAGACTTGGAACTTGGCAAATGTTTATCTGAATCTTGAAAGTGAACCAACCAGCATTGGTTTTGAATGGCTTGATGACAGCAACTACAAAGGCAAAAATTTCTTCGTCAATTCGGCAATTGAAAACAACCTTGAACTAAAAGAGCAGAAAATTCTCATCAGCAAATATAAATCAGAATTGTCATTTGCGAAGGTTGAACAAATGCCGGATGTCGCTGTTTCAGCTACCAGACAAAATGGTGGTTCCGCGTCTCTTAATGGCTATAACAAAGATTCAACAGGTGTTGGCCTTTCTCTTTCAGTTCCGCTGTTTAACCGCAACCAAGAAAAAATCGCCTCATCAGAATCTAAAATAAAAGCTCAGGAATTTGAAGTTGAGTTTCAGAAAAATCAGTTGGTTCAGCTTATCAGCAATGACATTAGCGAATATGAAACTTCGCTGAAATTGGCTAAGAATTTCCCGATCACAAATATTAAAACCATCGTCTCACGCCTCTCTGAAGCCAACTCCGATTTCAAAAAAGGTGTTCTCGATTTTATCACCTACATTGAGCTTGATTCACAAGAATATCAAACAATCGACACCATTCTCGACACGCAAGTAGAGCTTGCTGCGTCTTATGCCGACCTCATGAAGAAAGTCGGAAACTTTACCTTACCGCAAAATGATAAATAAATTTTTTACAAAAATAATTGAGCTGCGATGGTTTGTTCTCACTCTTTTTGGATTCATTTCGCTGTTCGGATTTTACTCTTTAAGCCAAGTCAAAATCGATGCCATTCCCGACATCAGCAATAAGCAGGTGATCGTGAACACGAAAACTTTCGGCATGGATCCGGCAAAAATTGAGAAGTCGGTGACTTATCCAATCGAAGCCGAGCTTTACGGAATTCCTAGCCTTTTGGAAATGCGCTCAATTTCCAAATTCGGTCTGTCGCAAGTCATTCTGATTTTCAGAGACGATGTCGATATTTACTTCGCGCGCAATCAAGTTCTGCAAAGAATCTCAACCATTCGCGATCAGATTCCAAACGACATGTCGCCAGAGATTGCACCGCTTACCACGGGCATTGGCGAGATCATCATGTATCGCGTTTATAATCCAAACGGCGTTGATGACATTATGGAATTACGCACCATCCAACAATTTCAATTTGCCCGCGAGTTAAAAAAGATCAGAGGCGTTGCAGAGATCGACACCATTGGTGGCTTTGAACGCGAGCTTCATCTCAATATTACGCCGGAAAAAATGGCGAAATACGGCATGACGCCGGAGCGGTTAATCGCGCAAATTCAAACCATCGGAGAAAATTTTGGTGGTGGTTATATTGAGCAAGATGGTCAGCAAAAGATTGTCAGAACTTATGCTGGTCTGAATAGCTTTGAAGATGTGATGAATGTGCCGGTGAAGATTGATTACAGCGGAAAAGAATTGCCGCTGAAGCATATTGTAGAAGTAAGTCCGAATTATTCGCAAAGGCTTGGAGCTGCGACTTATAAGGGCAAAGAGGCGGTGATTGGAACCGTGATGATGCAGTCCGGTGAAAATGCCAAAGAGGTTTTGGTGAAGGTAAAACAAGAAATCAAGAAACTGAATCAGCGCAGCACCAACGCTAAAATTGAAATTCTCTATGATCGCCAATTCCTGATTGATTCAACCATCAAAACCGTAATGAAAAATCTGGCAGAAGGAATTTTGCTGGTGGTCGGAGTTTTATGTTTGCTGCTCGGCAATTTTAAAGTCGGCATGATCGTGGCTTCATCGCTGCTATTTTGTATTTTGATTCTTGCTGCCTGCATGAATATCTTCGGCATCTCGGCGAATCTGATGAGCCTAGGAGCTATTGATTTTGGCTTGTTGGTTGATTCATCGGTGGTGTTGGTTGAATACATTGTCAGCAGTTTGATTTTGCACAGAAATGCAAAAGAAAAAGGTCAGTCTATTGCTCAACTATCAGCGCAAGTTGCCAAACCGATCGCAATTGGAATCACCATTATCATTTTGGTTTATGTGCCGATTTTAATGTTCACCGGCATTGAAGGGAAAACTTTTAAGCCGATGGCAATCAATGTGATCATCGCCATGGCGGCGAGCTTGTTTGTGGCATTTTTGCTGATGCCGGTTTTATCATTTTTCTTTGTTGATGGTGCGATAACTCATGAGAAGCACAAATTCTTTGCTGCGATTAAAAATACCTACGAAAGGCTGTTAGATAAGGCTCTGGCAAATGTAAGATTAGTAATTCTCTGCTGCGCTGGTTTTTTTGTCTTCTCACTTTTCTTGCTCGCAATCATGTCCTCCGACTTTCTGCCTGACTTAAATGAAGGCGATATTGTTTATACAGTTGTGACAAAAAACGGCATGAGCCTTTCTAAAACTGAAGAAATTATTCAGGGTCTTGAACAGAGAATTGCTGGGGAAAAGGAGATCGAAAAAACATTTTCACGAGTTGGGATAAGTCAGGCGGGCCTTGATCTAATGCCACAAAACTCCGCTGATCTTTTTGTGGTTTTGAAGAGCAAATTTAGGCCTGATGCCAAGAAAATCTCAGAAAGAATTTATCAAAAAATTAAAGATAATTGCCCTGATTGTGAAGTAACAGATTCGCAGCCAATCAAGATGCGCTTCAATGAAATGTTGGAAGGAAGCAGAGCTGACCTATCCCTAAAAATCTTTGGCGATGATTTGAATGTGCTGATGAAAATCACTGAAAAAATCAAAACCCTTCTCGAAGAAAAACCTGCAATCAAAGAAATTGAAGAAGATTTTATTAATTCGATTCGCAAAGGCGCATTTGTCGATGTTATACCGAATTACACGCAAATCGCCAAGCACCAAGTAACGATTTCCGACATTAACAACGACCTCAAAGACGCGATGGCCGGAATTAAAGTTGGGAATTTTTATGCGACAGAATTTCCGATTTCGATTGTGCTTCATTTAAGCGAAAAGAACCGCAATGACATAAATGCGATTGGCAATATTCCAATTGGTCTGTCGGATGGTGGAAGCTTCCCGCTTTCTAAAGTCAGCAACCTGCAGGAAAGTGAGGACATCACTTCAATCCCGCGTTTGTTTGGTAAAAGATATTCCAGCCTTTCAATCTATTTAAAAAACACTGATTACGCCAACTTCATTAAAAATGCCGAGTCTGAAATTACCAAAAACAAAATCATTCCAACCGGTTATTATCTTGAATGGGGCGGCAGATTTGAAAATTTCAATAGTGCCAAGAAACAGATCTTCATCATAATTCCACTAATCGTTCTGATGATTTTTGGCATGCTCTACAAAATGTTTGGCGATGTGAAAAAGGTTATGATCATTTTTTCTTCAGTGCCTTTCGCCTTGAGCGGCGCGATTGCACTGCTATTCGTCTGCCAAATTCCAATCACGATTTCGGTTTATATCGGCTTCATTGCATTGATCGGGATTAGCCTTCTGAACTCAATCATCCTCCTCGACACTTTCAAAAATAATAACGATTTGAGACTGACCTGCCTTTCAAGATTGCGACCAATCCTAATGACCGCAATCGTTGCCAGCCTTGGTTTCTTACCAATGGCTTTTGGTCACGGAATTGGTGCAGAAGTTCAACAGCCAATTGCAATAACTGTGATTGGTGGTATTATCAGCTCGACTATTGCGACATTGATTTTAAGTCCGGTTTTGATTAAAAAATTTATCAACCAAACAGTTTAAAAAATGGCTCACGATCACAATCACGCTCCGAAAGATTTCGGCAAAGCCTTCATCATCGGTATTGCCTTAAACACGATATTCATAATTTGTGAAATCATCTACGGATTTAAGGCAAATTCCTTAGCCTTGCTCGCCGATGCAGGGCATAACGCCTCTGACGTCATAGGACTTTTTGTAGCGTGGATTGCCACAATTCTTGCCAAGCGCAAGTCTTCCAAAAACTTCACTTACGGACTACAAAGCGCGACAATAATTGCCGCTTTAATTAATGCTGTTTTGTTGGTTGTGGCATCAATGGGAATTATCTTTGAAGCAGTGCAAAGATTAACTCATGAAAATTCTGGAGTAGTCGCATCAACTACAGTGATATGGGTTGCTCTGATGGGAATATTTGTAAATGGAATGACTGCCTGGCTTTTTGTGAAAGGTTCAAAAGGAGATTTAAATATTCGTGGCGCATTTCTGCATATGGCCGCTGATGCAGCAGTATCACTTGGAGTGGTAATTTCTGGCCTGATCATTCTTAAAACCGGCTCTTTATTTATTGACCCGATAACCAGTTTAATCATTGCCGTGATTATTTTAATTGGTACTTGGGAGTTGCTTAAAGATTCAATAAAACTCTCGCTTCATGCTGTGCCAAAGGCAATTGATTCCGATAAAGTGAAGGAATATCTGAGCAGCTTACCAAATGTAAAAGAAGTTCATGACCTGCACATTTGGGCAATGAGTACAAGTGATGTTGCATTGTCAGCTCACTTGTTGATGAGTTGCCATCCTGAAGAGGATTTTCTTAAAGAGGCTGAACATCATCTTGAGCATCACTTCAACATTGGTCATTCCACGATTCAAATTGAGGTCGGCGATTCTAATGCAAAATGCAGTATTGCTAAAACTCATATTCACTAATTTTCTCTTGCGGCAAGTTCGTAAGTGAGACAAAAATTTTGCGTGTAGAAATGCTTAGATGAGTTTAGTGAGACATCACAAAGCCTATGTTTAGAGGCTAAACTATCTGAGGAAGGTTAAGCATATTTGGAGAAACGGAGAGAGAAATACCGAGAAATTGGCAGCAATTCAGAATTTCAGAGAAGAAGTGGTGAAGGTAAATCAAAAAATACAACCCCCCTTGATCCCGCAAACACAAGGATTGGAGGGGATATAGAAAATTACAAAAACTGAGCGGAGATAGTTTTTGAGCTGGTATGTTGGCGGAGAGGAAGGGATTCGAACCCTTGATACAGTGTTACCCGTATACCTTCTTAGCAGGAAGGTGCCTTCAGCCTCTCGGCCACCTCTCCAAAAATAATGTGTGGAATTTTGTAACGTGTAGAT
>JACCDN010340026.1_pt1 | contig 13255 bp, 9 predicted proteins | sample 7441691 | NCBI WGS metagenome assembly JACCDN01 (sample SAMN15323439, study PRJNA562643) | freshwater metagenome | isolation source: river surface water | place: USA:Blue River Watershed | collected 2017-08-16 | reverse complement strand
TACCTTCATCCATCGGCACATACTGTGCGGGGCCGTAGACCTTAGAGGTCGAGGTGTGAATGAAACGTGAAACACCGGCATCGCGCGCAGCGTTCAAAAGGTTCAGGGTGCCCTGGATGTTGGTCTGCACATACATGTCGGGAGCCACGTATGAGAACGGGATCGCGATTAGTGCGGCGAGGTGAAGGATCGCATCCTGGCCTTTGACCAACTGAGCCATGTGATATGGGTCACGGATGTCTCCCATGACAATCTCCATCTGAGATTTGACCTCAGGTGAGATTGTGTCGAGCCAGCCGTGTGAGCCGATTGAGTTGTAAATGCAGAGTGCTTTGACCTGGTGGCCGGCGCGAACCAGCTCTTCTGCCAGGTGTGAACCGATAAAACCATCTGCGCCAGTTAGAAAGACCTTCATAGGGGTCAAGTTTATCGGCTTGGGGGCAATTTATGCCCCGTTGAACGCCTTTACCTGTTCGGCGAAAGCGCGACCGAGAGCCACCGAACGCTGCTGGTGTAAGCGCCAATTCTGACGCGTTAGTTCGACCTGTTCGGCTGGAACGTTGCCGGCCTTTTCAAAGGCGCGAGGGTAGCTGGCAATCCAGCCAAGCATCGTCGGCAGATTCATCTCGATGTGAAACTGGGTTCCCCAGGCGTTCTTGCCTACGCGAAACGCCTGATTCATGCCGTTTGCTGTGCCAAGGATGGTGACATCGGGGTTCGAAGTTTGCCACTTGAATGTGTCGTAGTGATACTGGATCACCTCGGGCTGCGGGCCAAGTGTAGCGAAAAGCGGGTCGGCGGCGGCTTCGGGTGCCATCTCGACTTCATACCAGCCCACCTCTGGTGAACCAGACTTGCCAACCTCGGCACCGGCCACGGATGCCAAGAGTTGCGAGCCAAAGCAAAGGCCGAGCACCGGCATTTCGATTTCAAGCGCCGATTCGATTAGCTTGCGCTCGAAAGGCATCCAGGCGGTTTGGGCTTCGTCCTCGACGCCAGCGAATGCACCAAGCGAAACGAGTCCGGAAAAGCCTTCTAGCGACTCGACCGGCGCGGGAGTCTTTTCGGCATGCCACTGCACGATTTCAAGGCCGGCCTCAAGAAAGGGCGCGGCGAGGTCGTTTAGGTTGTCGTCGTCGTTGTGCTGGATGACCAAAATCTTTGCCATGAGCCCAGCCTAGACGCGTTGCAACGGCAGGTTTGCCTTGAAAACGGTCAACCCGGTGGACTTGTTCGAACTAATCGACCAGTCGGTGGTCAACTCTTCGATCAGTCGGGTGCCAACACCAAGCTGCTTTTGAGCGACTAGAGGAATTCCGTCGTTTGAAACTTGCACCTCGAGGCTGAAGTCGTCGTGGCGCTCGACGACGATGGTGACCAGCTTTGCTTCACCGTGGCGAACGGCATTTGAAACTGCCTCTTTGATGATTTCGTTGAGGCACTGACACGCATCGTTGTCACGCTGCAGTGCTCGAGCGGCGCGATCTGAGATTTCGGTTTTGATTTCGGCGATGCCTCGCCAAGTTGCCTGGAGTTGATTGAGCGAATCGGGTAGGTCAATGTTCCTACTTGGAGCAGAAGTAAGTGCCTTACGAGCTCGCTCGATGTCTTCGACAACTCGGTTTAGCAGGTACTGCTCAGGTTCTGGCGAGGATTGCAACCGGGTGAGGGCGGCGGTCAGGGCAGATTGCACGGTTCCGTGAACCACGAACTGCCAGGCACGGCGACCCAGCCAAAGGTGTTGTTCGAATAGAGCCTGGTCGTGTGCCAGCGCTCGGTTTTCGCGCTCAAGAACAGCACGAGCAGCCACGCGGTCGCGGTCAAGGCTTTCAGAGAAGGCGAAAGACATTAGTGAAAAGAGCGCGGTTGGCCAGAAAAGCAGCAGCAACCAAGGCTCATTCGGCTGTTCGATTTCGGTAAGTGCAATCAAGTATGGTGGCAGCGCCATTGCGGTGCCGATAACGAAGAGCGACCAAATCGCCATTCGGCGACTGACTTTTAGGCCCTTTGGAATCAAGAACTTCGCCAACCAGGCTAGACCCCAGCTGACCGCTGAAAGGTAGAGCACCTTATTGCAACGCGGAGCTCCGAGGATCGCGTAGGCCAACATCAGCGCACCGAAACCGAGTGAGACTGCCGAGGCGTTCGGTTTGATTAGCCCGCGCAACTCCATTTGAGGCTGAAAGAGACGATATCGCTTGGGAACGGGTTTGATTTCGACCGGAATCTCGACCAGGTCTTTGGCCTGCGAGCTCAACTGATTGCTGAGAGGGCGCACTTCATCCTGGATTAGTTGGCGCAGATTTTGAACTGCAAGGCCAGACTCGCCCAGGTTTCTGACCAGCGACTCAAGCTCGTTGAGCTTTGGCAAAAGGAGTTCACGGGTGCTCTTCGCCAAGGCTTCGTTCGCCTCTCTCAAGCGAGCCTTGGAGCTGTTTCGCAGGGTGAGAAGCGAGACCTGCACTTGCGATAGCTGAGCCATGATTGCGGTGTGTTCGGCACGGGCTCCGAGGGCAATGCCCGAGAAGGCGAAGATTCCAGCGCCGAGCGAAAAACCACCAAAAACCCTGAAAGCGAAGAGCGGGTCTTCGAGCAGGCCGAAATAGAGAGCGAGAGGAGCGACCAACACGTTCTTAATGGCGCCGAGGACACCGGCGACACCCATATTCAACCAGGCGCTGTTGATGTTGAATCGATCAAGAATGAACACCCGATAGGCCCAGGCCAATAATGCGACCAGTGAAAAAGTCGCGAAATAAGTGACTATCCAGAACGGCGACCAGTCCTCTAAAAGAACCACGTCGAGCATCAAAGTGAGAAACGCGTAGACCCAGGCGGTGAGGATTAGAAGCGGAACGCCCCAGATTTCTTTGCGACCAAGCCTGGTGAATCGATTCACGCGTTTGGCCATGAATAAAGCCTATTTGCCGTAGGGCATACCGGCGAGCTTGATGTACTCGCGAGCCGCGGTAACACGAGGGTTCGCATCGTTTTCAACATCGACACCAGCGGTCTCAAACGCTCGCTTCACCAAGTTTTCAACTGCACGGATGGTTGTTCCGCGCTCCTTAGCAATCTGCTGATTACTCATGCCGAGCGCAATCATCTGCAGCACCGCAAGCTGCGAGCGAGAGGCATCCGCGAGCTTGTGCTCAAGAGTCTTGTCGTCACGGAAACCTCTGTTGACACGATCACGAACGGCAGCTTCTATGGCCTGCACCAAAACTCCCGGGTCGGCCAAACGGTCTTTGACCAGATAGGCGGCATTCTTCGGAATCGCCTTGTTGTCTAGACCGACAATTCGAGGTTCAGGGATGTGAGTGAGAAAAACGATGACGATTTCAGGATTGGTTCTGCGCAGGATGTGAGCCAGATCGATGCCGGTTGGGCCATCGCCGAGTTCGATGTCAAGCACAGCGATATCTGGGTCGAAGTCGTCGGCGATCTTACGTGCGTCGGCAGAATTGGTAGCCTTCTGCACCTCGAAGCCGTCGCTCTGCAGCTTCGCTGCGATTAGGCCAAGCAGTAGGTTGTCGTCGTCGACAACCATCACTTTTCGATCAAAGATTCCCATGGCTCAACCTTTGCACAAGGGGAAAACCCCTGCACGTTTAATGTTCCCTTAAGCGAACAACCAGAGAATCGGAAGAGTCGCCATCGCGAGAGTAGCAACTCCGAGGAGGATCTGCGACCAGAGCGGTGAAGCCCAGCGACCGAGCAGTTTCTTATTGCGGGCCAGATACCAAACGATGGCCATGAGAATCGGCGCCGAAAGCCCGTTCAACACCGCGGCCAAAACTAGGAAGCGCATCGGTTCAACACCCAGAAGGTTCAGCAGCACCGCGATTCCCACCGAGGCGACAATCACCGCATAGAACGGCCTCGCCTGCCAAGGCTTGAGTTCTAGCGATGCTCGCCAACCAAAGGTCTCTGACAGCGCATAGGCGGTAGAACCGGCTAGCACCGGCACCGCCAAAAGGCCGACACCGAGAATGCCCAGCAAGAACAACAACCCGGCAAAGTCTCCGGCGATCGGTCGGAGCGCAGCCGCGGCATCTTCGGCCGAGTTGATGTTGGTGATGCCGGTGGCGTTCAACGTAGCCGCCGCCGTTGCCATGATCGCGAACATAATGAATACGCCGGTCAACATGCCGCTGAAGACATCCCCTCGCATTGCTGCAATGTGTTCGGTGGCAATCTCAATAGGGGTGCCATCTTCTTTTACTGGGGGCTCGTTGCGCTCTTCGACCTCTTCGGCCGCCTGCCAAAAGAACAGGTATGGCGAGATGGTCGTGCCGGCCAGCGCAATCAATAGCTCGAGCGAGGTGCGGTTTAGGTCGATCTTTGGAAGCAGCGTGGCTGTCACCACGGTATTCCAGTCGACATTGGCCACCACCAGCACTAGAACATATGCCACCAGCGATAGGCACAACCAGCGCAAGACCTTCGAATACTGATGGTAAGGAACTGCAATTTCGATCACCGAAATCACGATCGCGAAACCGACAACTCCCACGACCTGGTCAATCGGCACCAGCAGTCGCAATGCAGCAGCCATGGAACCGAGGTCGGCTGCGATGTTGACTGTGTTGGCTACCGAGACCAGGATTACCGCTAGCACGAGCACCCAGCGAGGCAGCGTGGCACGTATGATCGCGGCCGAACCCTTGCCGGTCACGAGCGCTAGGCGCGCGCAGGCCTCTTGTGTAGCGAAAGCGAGGGGAAGCAACCAAATGGTCGACCACAGGAAACCATAGCCGGCGGCTGCGCCGGCTTGCGAGTATGTGCCGATGCCCGAAGGGTCATCGTCGGCCGCACCGGTGATGATGCCAGGGCCTAGTCGGTGGAAGTAACCCTTGCCGCGAATCGTGTAGCGGTTCGGGTGGTGCACGCGCTTCTTGCGAGCGCGCCCAGCCTTGGCATCGCGTTTAGAAGAGCCTTGGGACACCACTGTCTATCCCCCGCATTTCGTCATAGTCCAAGACTAAACATGTAATGCCTCGATCCTCCGCCAGTTTGCGAGCCTGAGGCTTGATCTCCTGCGCGGCGAAGACTCCACGGACCGGCGCTAGAAGCGGGTCTCGGTTCATGAGTTCTAGATAGCGAGACAGCTGCTCAACTCCGTCGATGTCTCCGCGGCGCTTAAGCTCCACCGCAATCGAACCAGCACTGTCGCGAGCCAGGATGTCTACCGGCCCAATCGCCGTCATGTATTCGCGGCGAACCAGCGTTGCTTCCTCGTGCACCAGTGTGATCTGCTCCGCTAGCAAAACCTGCAGGTGCGCCTCGACGCCATCCTTGATGAGCCCGGGATCCTCCCCCAGCTCGTGCGCAACGTCAGCAATGATTTCGTGGATGGAGACCTTTAGCACGTCCTCGGTCTTCTTCTGCTGGACCTTCCAAACCTCAATCACGCCAAACTCGGCAGCCTCGGCCGATGGTTCTTCGACCACGATCGTGCAGGGTGGGTTCATCCAGTTCAACGGCTTGTATGAGCCCGAGTCAGAGTGCACCAAAATCGAGCCGTCGTTTTTAAGCATGAGCAGCCGAGTCGCCAACGGCAGGTGAGCCGAAAGTCTGCCTGAATAATCAACCGCGCAGCGGGCTATAACGAGGCGCACTACTTGGCCAACTTCTCTATCTTGGCGCTCAACTCTGCGATGGTGGCATCCTGCGCCTTGAGGTGCTCTTGAATCTGCTTGGCTTCTTCGAGGATTGCGCCGGCATCTTCGTAGGTGGCAATCGCGCGCTCATCCGAGGCTTTGGCCTGGATGTTCTGACCCACGATGATGATCGGAAGCAGCACCAGCTGAAGGAAGGTCTGGGCGATCCACGAGACGATAACTAGCTCGTTACCCGAGCTGAGCGCAGCTGGCAGCGACACCAACGACAAACCAAAGAACACGTATGCCGCCCACATCGTGCCGACTCGCTTTGTTACGGCCAGACCGATGCGGTCGTTCACACCCAGCTTTGCCTTGCTGGCCTGGTGGCGTCGCGAAACTGCTGGACCCTTGGCCTTGCGTGCCTCGATGTGTGGGTGTTCTTTGTATTCGTAAGCCATGTTGCAAGCCTAATCAAATCTGCTTATGCCTAGAACGCAAAGAACCCCAGACCCGAAGGCCTGGGGTTCTTTGTTGCTAGATCGGTTTAGTGATTTAGCGAAAGGTTCACTACTTTACGATGAACTTCTCGGTAGCAACGAAGCCACCTGAGACCTTCAAGGTTACGGTGTGGGTACCCTTCTTTAGGTTGTAGTTCAGGACAACGTCAGCGTCTGAAGCTGAAAGCTTTGACCACTTCTTTACGCCGTCAACGTAGAACGAGACGGTCTTGCCCTTGGTGAATGAAGCAACTGCAGTTACGCGCTTGCCAACAATGTCAACCTGTGCGTCGGTGATACCAACGGTTAGGGTCTTGGTTGCTGAAACAACGGTGTCGTCTGAGTTGGTGTACTTAGCAACGATGACTGCGTCACCGAAGTCGTTTGCACCAGCAACGAACTGAACAGTAGCCTTACCAGTTGCGTCGGTCGAGACCTTCGAAGCTGATAGTGAGCCAACACCAGTTACAGAAACTGAGATCAAGTCGGTTGACTTGACTGGGTTTCCTAGGCTGTCCTTTACAAGGATGTTTACAGTTACCGAGCGGCCAACCTGTGACAGTGAAGGAACATCTAGAGTGATGGTGCCCTTCGCGTCAAGGGTGGTGATGCCGGTGTACTCAACTGCAACAGTCTTGGTTGCGGTACCTGAGGTAACTACAACTGAACCCTTGCCAGCAACGTTTGAGTAAACGTCAACGGTGTACTCACCAGATGCGTTTGCGTTGATGGTAGCTGAACCAACGGTCCATACGTCAGCGGTGTAGAAACCGTAGCCTGCACCGGTAACGGTTACAACTGCACCAGCAACACGTGCACCGGTAGCGTCAGTGACGTAACCAGAGATGGTGTGCTTTGCGGTGCCCCAGTCAAGAGCCTCAGTAGCGACTGCGTCTACACGACGGTCAAGAGCTGAAACCTTGGTGGTGGTGGTTGCAACAGCAGCTGATGGCTCAGATGCGGTTAGCGCTGCTGGTACAACTGCGTTTACATAAACGACGGTTGAACCAGTTGCTGAGGTGGTTGACGCCCATGCAGCTGCAGTGGTGTCGTACTTGTAAACAGAAACGTTTACGGTGTAGTTACCAGCCTTGGTTGAGTTGTCGGTCAATGAGACGTCGAACTTACCTGCAACAGCGGTTACTAGTGCGCTTGCGTTTACCTGAGTGGTGTTGTCCTGTGCGGTTACGGTTGCACGGTAAGTACCAGCAGTTACTGCCTGGCCGAACTGGTCGACAAGGGTGTAAGCAAGCTTGATGTTTCCGCCAACAGTTGCCTTAGCAACAGCTGATGCACCGATTAGTGAAGTCTGCTTCAAGGTTGAAGAAACTGCAGCAGCGGTGTAGGTGATGGTCGCGGTTCCGTTGGTGGTGGTGTAGCCACCTGATGCCTTTAGAGCCGAAACGGTTACGGTGACGGTGTCGCCAGCCTTACCGGTGCCTGCACCAGTGAACTTGATCTTTCCAGCTGCATCGGTAGTGGTCTCGAATGAAACAGCACCTGAAGTAGCGGTAAGAGTCTTGCCACCAGCAACGAAGGTGCTTGCAGCGGCTAGGGTACCTGAAACAGAAACCTTGACCTTTACGCCAGCAACTGCAACAGCATCGCCAGCTGAGTTCTTGACCTTTGAGGTGAAGGTTACGTCGCCGGTGTAGCCAGAGCGAACGGTTCCATTAGCTAGAGAGTTAGCTGAAACAGCAACTGCAACAGTGTCAGTAGAGTCAACAGAAGTGACGGTGCCGTTTGCAGCGGTAACTGCGTTACTTGCTGAACCTAGCTTGACAGCGTTAGCAATTGGACCGAAGTAAGCCTGTACAACGTAAGTTGCGGCTTCAATCTGAGCAATTGCCTTCAAACGGTTGGTTAGCACCTTGTCGGTGGCGTCATAGCTTACTGGAGTCGAAGTAGCTGAACCAATGTTGATGGCGTCGCCGTTCTTCTTCACGCCGATGTAGATGGCGTCTGCTGGAAGGTTAGCGATGTTGATGTCGTTACCAACGGTTACGGTCGCAGACAACTCGCTGGTTCCGATAACTGCAGAGGTGATAGCAGTTGAAGCGGTTACCTTAGAAGCTGGGATGAAGGTTAGCTGACGAGCCTTTGAGGTTAGGTCGAACTCGCCAATCTTTCCGTCGCCGTTCTCATCGATGAAGGCCTGAACAGTTAGAACAACGTTGTCGGTTGCATCTGCTGAGGTGGTGATGAAAAGGTGGTTGGTGAGCTGAGACGCCGAAGTGGTGTTCACGTTACCGGTAGCAGCTGGAAGAACAAGGATTGACTTTGCGGTCAATTCAGCTGAGTCCGTGCCAGCACCGGTGGCGCCAAGAGTGGTAGCCGAAGTACCAGTCTTGATGCGGTGGTCATCTGCGGTGCCTGCAACAGCGCCATCGAAACCGACCTTAACAGCTTCTTCAGCTGAGTTGGTGATTAGGTATGACAGCTTGTCGCGGTCCGCTGCTGGGACGATTGAGGTAGCAACGACGGTCGACAGGTCGAACTTCGCGCCACTGATTGAGGTAAAGGTGTCTCCTGCGTTAGCAACAAGGGTCACACCGGCTGACTCCACACCCGCGAACGCCGGAGCGCCTGCGAATAGTGAAGAACCTAGAGCAACAATTGCGCCTAGAGCAAGACCCTTACGAGTCAGGTTCTTAGACATGTATGTCTCTTTCTTTTCTTGGTTATCTCTATCTCCAGGATGGAGATCGAGCGGCAACTTATTTGGGCCCAGCAACCAAGCAGGAGGGCGCAAAGATGTCGCACTCTTAAGTCAACGGGAGGCATTACGGTTCATCACGGTCGCCCAACGTGTTGTGGCTGGACTTGTCGAAGTAATGTCCGGACATCAGTAAATCGTTGTCCGACGGACAAACTACCTTTGAACTACAGGCGAAAGAGCCTATGAAGTTCGCCTAGGCGAAGTTCCTTATCCATGGGGGTGGAACAGTGTCAATGACACAACAAATCAGCGCACAAGAGGTCGAGGTGATTCTCGACGCGATGCTGAAGAGCGACAACGCATCAGAGTTCTGCAGATCAATAGTCCACGCGGATTTCACAGGGGCAAACGCACAGGGGTGTCAGCTTTACCTTCTCGACAACAAGTCGAGGCTGAACGTGGTGGCTGGTTATGGTCTAGCCCCTGAGGACCTAGACACAAAAGAGAACGAAGTTTCGGCCTGGGATGACAACCCGGTTTCGAAGTGCGTTCGTGAAAAGCAGTTCCTTTTCGAATCTGGCAAGAGCGATCGCAAGTCCCTTATATGTGTTCCACTGCTGAAGGACCAACTCCCGGTGGGTGTTCTCTGCGTGGTTGTTGACTCAAAGGTAAAGCAGCTGCCTTTCGGTGAAGCCCTCATTCCAATCATCAGCAAACTGGGTGCATTCATCTTGGCGACCATGGCGAGCAAGCCGTCGCGCAGCGGAAACATCGACCCAAATGCAAATGGTGAAGACCTGACTTCGCGTCAGGTTCAGATTCTTGAGCTAATGGCCGACGGTTTGGTCAACGTTGAGATCGCGGGTCAGTTGCTGCTTAGCGAATCGACCATCCGCCAAGAGACCGTGCGCATCTATCGCGCCCTTGGTGTCCCGAATCGTGCGGAAGCCGCCAAGAAGGCGCGCGCCCTAGGCATCATTGGTCGCCGCAACACAATCCAAGCTGTGTCCTAGTTCCTTCCAGAACGCAAAGAACCCCAGACCCGAAGGCCTGGGGTTCTTTGTTGCTAGATCGGTTTAGTGATTTAGCGAAAGGTTCACTACTTTACGATGAACTTCTCGGTAGCGGTGAAGCCACCTGAGATCTTCACGGTGACGGTGTGAGTTCCCTTCTTTAGGTTGTAGTTCAGGACAACATCAGCGTCTGAAGCTGAAAGCTTTGACCACTTCTTTACGCCGTCAACGTAGAACGAGACGGTCTTGCCCTTGGTGTATGAAGCAACAGCGGTAACGCGCTTGCCGACGATGTCGATCTGTGCGTCAGTGATGCCGAAGGTGATGGTCTTCGCAAGAGTGAAGTCATCGGTAGTGGTGGTTGCGCCGTCGATGCCACCGTGGGTAACGGTAACAACTGCATCGCCGTCTTCACCAAGCTGTGAAACAAGCTTGACTGAAGCAACACCGTTTGCATCGGTGGTAGCAGAAGCTGCTGATAGTGAACCAACACCGGTTGAGGTGAATGATACAACTACGCCAGAAACTGCGTTGCCGAAGGTGTCAACAAGAGTTGCGGTAACTGAAACTGCGCGACCGGTCTGTGAGGTAGCAGGAGCTACAACAGTGGTGGTCTTCAAGTTGGCACGGATGCCAGCTGCGAAGGTAACATCAGCGGTCTTGGTTGCTGCACCTGAGGTAACGGTGAAGGTAACCTTGCCCGACTTGGTACCGTATGCAGTCACTGAGTATGAACCAGTGTTGGTTGCGTTTACGGTGATTGAGCCGGTTGAGTAGATGTTGCCATCGGTGAATAGAACACCAGCTGCTGCGATGGTTACGGTTGCACCGTAGACACCAGCACCTAGAGCGTCGGTAACGTCACCAGAAACTACAACACCAGCGGTGTAAGCAGGAACGGTTAGAGCGTTGCCTAGAACTCGCTTGTCGCCTGAGACGAATGCAAGGGTCTCAAGGGAAGCGGTGGTTGCAGCGTTTGCAGTAACTGCTGATGCAGGGTTAGCAGCAGCAAGAACCTTTAGAGCGCTGTTGATGGTGACTAGAGCTGAACCGTAGTTACCAGTGGTTGCGTCAGCCTTCTGAGCTGATGCAGTCACGTTGTAGGTACCAGCCGCGGTTGAACCGTCGGTGAAGGTAACAGTTGCCTTGCCGCCAACGAACGATACGAACTTGTTCGCTGCAACAGCGTCAGCACCGGTACCAGCTGCAGAAACTGCAACGCGGTAGCCTTCTGCGGTAACTAGTGCACCGTATGAGTCAACAAGGATGTAGTCGATTGAAACCGATCCACCCTTGACGATTGAACGAACAGCGTTTGAACCTGCGATTAGGTCGGTTAGACCGGTCACAGTAGCGTCGGTCCAGGTGTAGCTAGTTGCAGCGGTAGCTGACTGGCCAGCAACCTTCACAGATAGGGTTACGACTGAGCCGACCTTACCGGTTGAAGATACAACTGAAACAGCGAACTTGCCATCTGCGTTTGATACTGCATCGAAGGTTACTGAGGTGGTGGTTGCGCTTAGGGTCTTGCCGCCAACTGAAACAGTGGTGGTGGTGTCGCCTGAGGCAGGGGTGTAGGTGGCGGTAACAACACCGGCGATGCCAGCTGCTGCGTCTGGGTCGGTGCCAGCGTCATCGCCATCAGCCTTGGTAACTGCCGAGGTTGCCGCAACAGTGGTGACTGCTGAGCGAACTAGGAAGTTAGTGCTTGATGCCTTGATGTTGTCGCCAGCAGTTGAGGTGAAAGCTGCAACACCAGTTGCAACAGCAGCTGCTACTGACTTGTATGATGCTGAACCAACTTCTGCACCAGCGACTACTGCAACAGCTGAGTAAATAGCTGCTGCGTTAGCTACTGCTGATGAAAGAGTTACGTTTGCGTTGAGCACCTTGTCGGTTGCGTCATAGGTGGTTGCGGTACCAGCGGTAGCAACACCCGAAGCAAAGGTTGAACCAGAAGCTGCAGAAGCTGCAACGCCTGAAGCCAACTTACCGAACGCAAGTGCATAGTTACCAGCGGTTAGCTGAGCAACGTTAACGTCTGCGTTGAATGAGATGGTTGCCTTAGCGGTGGTGTCACCAATGACTGGTGAAACTAGGTTGGTGGTTAGACCAGCGTTAGCTAGCTTAATGAACTTGACAGTCTGGACGGTCGACGCGGCTTCGCCTGAGTCGATAACGTCGTCAGCGTCGTAGTCCATCCATGCCTGAACGGTTACGTCGAATGCGTCGGTGGTCGCAGCAGCCTTAAGAGTAAGAGCCTGTGCGCCGTAGTTAGCGGTTCCGGCCTTCACGATCTTGTGGGTGGTTGCGCTACGGGTAGCTGAAGCCAACGAGGTGTTGTTTCCAGAAGCGATGTCTAGCTTGTCGCTCAAGTCGGTGATTTCCCACTTTAGTGACTCGTTAGCGGCCTGAGCTGCGTCGGTGAACTGTGATGAGAGGCTGAAAGTCTCACCCAGGATGGTGGTGTAGGTGGTACCGGTGGTAGGAGCTAGCGATACAGCGTCAATCGCGAACGCAGGTGAACCTGCGAACAGTGATGAGCCTAGAGCTACTACTGCACCAAGTGCCAGACCCTTGCGGGTTAGGTTCTTAGACATGTATGTCTCTTTCTTTCTTGGTTATCTCTTAGTTCAAGACGAACTAAGAGCGGCAACTTTCTGCAACCCAGCAACCAAGCAGGAGGGCGCAAAGATGTCGCTATTTAAAGATAACGGACAATAGTCCGGACTATTACGGTATTTGTCCAGACTTTTTTTCGTGTTTATAAAGAAACCCGCCGGGCCTTTTGCCTAGCGGGTTTCTTTTAAACTTTGATACCTACTTATTAGGTGCAGTTACCGAGAGTGATGCGCTGGCGGCCTTGCCCACGGTTGAACCGAAAGGCATGGTCAGATCAACGTGGGTTCCGGCCAGGGCCGACTTGTCCCAAACGCGACCTGCAGCGTCATAAGGAAGCTTGACCACACCGGTGATTCGCACCTGCGGAACGCCGTCCTGGTTCGAGAACTTGACGGTCATGTCTTGCAGGAACGCGAAGTAGCGGACGCCATCGATGGTGAAGTCGAAGATTGCGCTCTCCAGAGCAGGAGCACCAGCGTCGGTGATCTTGACTACCGCGTGGTTGCCTAGGTTGTCATAGACGTCGAAGACTTCCATCTGGTTGCCAGAGCTCAGTGAGGCAGCACGGATGGTTCCGGCTGAGTCAGGGTTTGAAGAATAGATTCGCGAAACCTGGGCTGCGTTGAACGGGCTCGGGGCAGGCGATGATTCGACGCGGTATGAAGCAACCTTGATGCCGACGGTTGGCTCTGCAGATTCGCTAGCCTCGGCCGAAGCTGAAGCCGACGCAGATGCGCTTGGGATTGATGCCGAGGTTTGGCTTGGAGACGCAGAGGTTTCTGGGGCGGCGGTGACTGCATTGCGGTCACCCTCGGCGATTACTGCCTGCTGGTTGCGGTTGCCAATGTTGACGAATGC
>JACCDN010037111.1_pt1 | contig 13258 bp, 7 predicted proteins | sample 7441691 | NCBI WGS metagenome assembly JACCDN01 (sample SAMN15323439, study PRJNA562643) | freshwater metagenome | isolation source: river surface water | place: USA:Blue River Watershed | collected 2017-08-16 | reverse complement strand
GTGAACGATGGCAACAGTGGCAATAACTACATCGTGAAGTTAACTGACGCCAAGGGCACGATTGCTCCTAGGTCACTGACCCCCACGTATGCCGAACCCAGCAAGAAAATGGATGGCAACACGCTGGCAACGGTCGAGGCTTCTCCCGGCACATTTGGTGTACTCGGTTCAGACGATGTCACTATCGCGCAATCTGCTACCTATGACACCCCGACAGCTGGCACAGGCAAAACTGTGACGGTGCGTAACATCGCTTTGTCAGGCAAAGACAGCGGCAACTATGCACTGAAGAGTTCAACTACCACAGTCAAAGGCACCATCGTGGCAGTGCCCCCTATCGTAGTGCCGCCAGTTGTCACACCTACCCAAGCTTCGTCGAACGGCGGCAAATCTGGCAGTGGTGGTGCCAACGCGCGTATTGCGATTGGCGACGCCAACCCCTTCCAACTGGCGAACGTCCCAAGCGCTATAGAGGAGGTCTGCTCAAGCACCAATTTGGAAAAGTGCCATTGTGTGGAGTCGCCCATGGATAAGGATGTATCGATCTGTTACGAACCCAAGTAAATGTCAACGCATGGGTGACAACTGCAATTAAAATTTGCCAAAGTAACCAAAATCGTATGAAAGTGCTTGTTATGTTGAATGTTCGTGTTGTGACGGTGGCTTGTTTGGCTATGTTGTCTTGGCAATCTGTACAAGCGCAGTCTTCGGGCCCGTCAGCAGCGGATGTGCAGCGCAGCATTGAACAAAACCGCCCCGACTTAAATCGAACAGCCCCTAAACCTGCGGCCAAATTGCCAGCAGCCCCCGTGACATACGACCAAGGTTTTGCGCGCTTGAAAGAGGTCAAAGTACAAAGCGCCATGTTTCAGCAAGAGCTAGCGGACTACTGGAAAGACGCACTCAACAAGCCAGTATCCGCACAAAAGTTGACAGATTTCAAAGCCAAGGCATGGGGGCTTTTTCAAAGCAAAGGTTACTTGGCCTACATCAGTACCAGCGCACAAGCCACGCCCGAGGGCTCGGTACTCACGGTTCTTGTATCCATGCCAGTGGTAGGTAGGGTCACAGTGTTGCCAGTAGATGCAGAAACCGTCAATCGTGAGTACGTGAATGAGGTTGCTCGTCGCTTCCAAGAGATTTACCCCACTGGTACGCCAGTGGATGTGCAGGGTTTTGAAGCTCAGCTAAATGCGGCGGCTTATGACCTGCCTGTCGACTTAGAAATCAGCCTGCGTCAAGTCGACAGCAAAGTAGTGGATGTCACCATCCACTTGCGCCGTGCAGATGCACAAGTGGGCAAGGTGCTCGGCGGCTTTGTGCAAGGCAACAACTACGGTTTGCAGCAATTTGGTCGCACCCAAGTGCTGGGTAATGTGCGCGTGCAAGGCTTTACGCCCTCCTCCGAGTTGGCATTGACGACGCAAATTTCACAAGGGGTGGGCTATTACCGTGCAGAGTACGAAGCGCCAGTCATCGGGACTGGCATGCACTGGCGCACATATGGTAGCCAAGTCCATAGCTACGCGAAAGGTGTTCAAGGTCTATCTGAAGAAGTTGGTTTGGGGCTGAACAAACTGCTTCAAACAAATCGCAGCGGCCGATGGATTTCAGGTATCGAGTTGTCTAAGCGACAAGCGCAAAACTGGACATCCGGCGTGGCTACAGCCAACAGAATTGATCACCAGTTAAGAGTCAAATTGCGTGGTGAATCGTCTAAGGACTGGGTAGACAACTTTTATAACGAGTTCACACTGATCTCAGGCAATATCAATTTAGACCGCAACAACCCAGACATGGTGGACGACAGCAACAATCGTCGCGTGGCGGGCAACTACCAAAAACTCGAGGCCAATGGTGGACTGTCGCAAGTGCTAGACAAGGACCGATATGTCACCGGCTCCATGCGTTGGCGCGCACAAACAGCCTCCAAGAATCTGGACACTTACAACAAGATCTCTATGGGCGGCGTCAACGGCATTCGTTCCCTCACCTCTCTCGACGGGGCCGGTGACCAAGGTGCACAGCTGTCGTTTGACATCATTCACCAAGCCATCCCCACGGCATGGGGCGGCTTGTTTTACGACATTGGCGTTGTTAAAAGCAACAAGTTTGAAGCCAACAACCCTGGCTACGTCACCTTGGAAGGTGCAGGCTGGCAAGTGGGCGGTAAAGAAGGTGTCGTGACCTGGTCATTGTCAGTAGGCAAGTTTTTTGGCAAAACTACCAACTCTTGGACGCCGACGAATACTCAGAATGGTGACTGGCGCGGCAACTTCGCTGTCACTCATGCTTTTTAATTATTTGTAGTCACAATTAACACTTTTTATACATTAATAGATGTATTAATTTTCGAAAAATTCTACAATTGGTGCCATATGAAATTTGGCACTCACTTGACTTCTCGTTGGATACGGCTATGCACACTTTTGTGCCTCGGCGCAATGAGCACAGGTGTATGGGCTGATCCTGTTTGGCACTGCTCACGCAGCGATATACAGCTGGCAGATACATCTGAGCAATTCACATTGGCAGCACTTGGTGAGCGCGAGGTCATTCGCATTGCTTTACCCGATTTGTATTCGGTCTATCTTGGACACCCCGTCAAAGTTAGTGGCATGCCATTGTCTGCCTGTCTCGTTGCTGATGAGAATAAAACTGATAGCAGCGCTTTACGCTCAATAGGTGTAAAAACAGCGGCCGCAAGAGCACTCGCTCGGAAAAGCAATATAGCCAACAGCCATTTGCATATTGTCAAAGACGAGTCGGCCATGCTGGCTTGCATCGCTAAGAATCACCCAGCGATTGGGTATTTGTCAAAAGCCACTCACACTGAGGCTATTGGGCCGTGTTTTTAAAACACACCGCTTATCTTGCAGGGGCCATGCTTTTTTGGTGCGCCACAATCAACGCGCAGCCGCTACCATGGCATTTAGGTGCAGCACCACAAAGCGACCCAGCCCCCGCCGCGATCAACACGTACAACATCAAATCAGGTACCAATCCAATTGTGGTCGCGGTCATTGACAGTGGCGTCATAGGATCACACCCTAGCCTGCAAGGTCGTTTGCTGCCTGGCTACGACATGCTCTCTGCGCCAAACAACTTACGTGGCGGTCGCTCGGGTGACTTTAGTCCCGATGAACGGGATTCACGCTGCGGCCAGCGTCTCGTCTCTGGGGCATTCCGAACACACGGCACAGAGGTAGCAAGTCTGATTGCAGGCAATGGTGTCAATGGCGTATTTGGAGTGAACCCCTCGGCGCAAATCGTCCCCATACGCCTGTTTGGGGCTTGCAGCATGTCTCGCTCAGATTTACTAGATGCCATTGCATGGGCTGCTGGATTGCCCGTGGCTGGCGTGCCCGACAACCCTCACCCAGCGCGCGTGATCAATATGAGTATTGCCGGTGGCCTGAGTGTGTGTGGGGCAGATTTACAACGCCTAGTCACACGCCTCATCGAGAAAAAAATATTCATTGTGGCGGCTGCCGGCAATAACTTTCACAAGCCTCTACCTGAACCGGCAAACTGCAAAGGCGTTATTTCTGTCGGTGCGTTAGATGCAGAAAACAAAATTGAGGTTTACTCAGCTTTAGACCCAAGGACCGTGATGTATGCCCCCGGTGGGGGAAAACGACTATCCACTAGTGCTTACTGGTCAAATAACAAATTGATGGTCGCCACCTACGAGCTTGACTTTCTCGGCCAAGAACGCCCTGCGGCATTAGAGAGAGGCGTAGGAACTAGTTTTGCAGCCCCTATCGTCTCTGGATTTATTTCACTTTGGCTATCTCATCAGCCGAACAAACAACCTGCAGATTTCTGGTCAGAAATGCCAAAGTTTTTACGAACGGTTGAGCCCATGGATAAATGCACGGAGTGCAACCCCAAAGGTTTAGCTGCAGCTTCTGGATTGACTCAATAATGAAAATTGGTTTTTGTTGCCTGCTGTTAGTGAGCAGCACAGCTTGGGCAGACTCGTCATGGCACTGCTCTCGTAATACACAAGATACGTTATCGAGCTACAAAACACCTGCAGCAGATCAGTTTTCAATCGCATCAGTGGGTAGTTCGGCGGATGTAATCAATGTCTCTATTCGCGACTTAATCGATTTGTATTCAGGCACAACAGTGCGCATCAGTGGCGTCGCCCTGTCGGCTTGCTTCATGCCAAGCAATGAAGCTCTGACATCATCAGCATTAACTGCGCTAGGCTTGTACCCATCAACAATTCAAGCCTTGTCACGCAGAAGTTCCATCGTACAAAGTAATTTGCACTTAGTCAGTGACGAAGCGCAAATGTTGCAATGCATCGAAAAGCACTATCCCGCCGTAGGTTATGTGTCGACCACGACACAAACAGAGCAAGTTGCGCCCTGCTTCTAATCGTTAAACAGCGTAGTGGCTTTGCGAAGGTAAAGCTGCAGATTCAGAAGACTTGTTGCTGCGCGTAGCGCGGAATTGCTGCTTGGCCAACAGCTCAGCAAACTTCTTGTGAGTCAGTGGCTGATTGAAGTATGCCCCTTGCCCCAAGATGCAGCCCATAGATTGAAGTTGCTCACATTGCGATTCGTTGGCAACACCTTCTGCCATCACTTGAATGTCATTCTCTAGAGCTTTAGCCAGAGTGATTTGAACAAGCTGAGCAATCTCTGCGTCATGAGAAGCATTCACAACCAAGCGGTGGTCGAGCTTCACCTTTTGCAATGCCGAACTCTCCAACAAAGTCATAGAAGTTTGGGTCAAGCCAAAGCCATCCACTGTCAAACTCAATCCTTGCGCGACGAAAGCTTGAATGTCCGCCACACAACTTTGCATATCGCGATGCAACACCACTTCATTGATTTCAAACTCAAGCAATTGATGTGGAAATTGGGCCACCTCACATGTAGCGCGCACACGCTGCGCAAAGGTGGGATCTTTAAATTGTGAAGGCGATAGATTCAGCGCCAGAATCAAGGGCCCATGTTGGCGTTGCCACTGAGCTGCCTGTCGACAAGCGGTCTCCAGTACCCAAGTATCAAACGGCAGGACGAGCCCACTTTTTTCCGCCAAAGCCACGAAATCAGCCGGTGACACATGCAATGTTTCACCGGATGGGTGACGCCAACAAACGATCACTTCCATGCCAAAAATACCTCCATCACTCATGCGTTGGATGGGCTGGTATTCCAAGCTAATTTGTGCATCTGACAAGGCCTCATCCATGGCGTGATTAAGATCAAAAGATGAACCATCACCAGGGCCACCGTCCGAAACACGCTCAAATCGAACTTTGATTTTTAATTGCTTCACCAGTACGTAAAGTACGCTTGGGATCATCAACAAAATACCCGCCCACATCATGATGCGTAAATAAATGGGCCACAGATTGACAGCGATGTGCAAATTAGCCACGATCAAACTATCAAACGTGAGCGGTGCCATGACATGCAACTTTTGTGGATCGTCTGACGCTGAGGCCAACTCAAAGCCTTGTCCAGAGGGATCAATCCCATGGCCATCGCGTGCAAAGCTAGCCAGCGATGCCCCTTCGGAACTGATCAACTCTGCCGTCTGAATGCCTGGATAGGTTTCTAAAGACTTCATGACAGAGGCGACTTGCTCCGTATCGTTCACTAACAATGCAGGCAGGATGCTTTGTGCAACAGAATGCGCAAGCGCCTCATTCTCTTGAATAAGTGAATGCCTCAAAAAATGAAAGGCCAAAATCAGTGCAATGGCGGCTGCGGCAACAGCCGCACCACCGATCAATGCATTTCTAAAAATATGTTTCATGACCTTCTCCGACCACATTAAGTTCCAGTAATTCTAGGAACCAACATGAGTAAACAATGCTAAATCTTGTAAAAAACAAGCATTATTATGAGTCACTTAGTATTAAAAATCAAGTTTTACCAAGAAGGTTAAATGAAATGTAACTCCAGCGCTTAGCGGAAGTTGGAAGGCATCATGGTCAAACCTTTAGGGTTGCAATCAGCGCATTTATCAGTTGGATTGACGGGCCTAGAAAACTTAGACAACTGGCTAAGAAACTCACTGGGCGTCATTTCGGGACGCTGTGACAACAGCAACGAAACAAAACCTGACACCAGTGGTGCGGCATAACTGGTACCGACACCTCGAGCAACACCAGCGTGCACTTCTTGACCCCAAAAATCGACTTCAAAAGTTGCAACTTTGAGTTTGTTTGTACGCCAAGGTGCATTGTTGTCTAAGCTCTTACCGCCACCTGGTGCATAAATCACTGTGCGAGGGTCTAGCGCTGAGTAGGTCTCAATGTTGTTCTCGGCGTCGACCGACCCTACAGAAATCACACCACTGCAATTTGCAGGTTCTGTTATTTTTTTACCAAATGTATTGCCAACTGCTGCAACGACAAAAATATTCTTTCTAGCTACCCTGTCCAACAACTTCTGCAAATCTGCACCGCAAACTTGTTTTCCGCCAGAAAAGCTCAAATTGATGACTTTTGCTGGATTTGAATTGATTGGCGTTCCTTCAACTGGAAAGCCTGCCGCCCATGAGATCGCATCAAGCAAGTCGCTACGATTCATCGGGCAAGAACCGAAGAGCCGGATGGGAACAATTTTTGAGGTCGGGTTAACGCCTCTTACACCATCTGCACCATTGCCAGCAATCAGGCTAGAAATCTCTGTGCCATGGGTACGAAATGCATTTGAAGTGATGCGGCCATCACACTTGGCATCGCGCAAATCAGGAGAGAAATCAGCTGATCTCGCTCCGCGCAGATTATTGGGTGGGGAGAGCAGGTCATATCCAGGCAGCAAACGCCCTTCCAAACTGGGGTGATTTGCCAAAACGCCACTGTCGATCACTGCCACAACAACTTCGTGGGGACCGGGCTTAGCACCTGCGGTATTGATAGCGGCTGGTGCAGGGGGAAGAGATTGATCAATCGATCCCAAATGCCATGGTAAGTCTTGCGCATTGACGCCAATTGAGGCGAGTACCACCCCAGCAGATAGCAAAGTTTGACGAGCAAGACGAGCAAAGCTGAACACGGACAATAAACCTTATCTGACAACATCAAGCGAAATTGCTTTTGTTGTACAGATGTTAGTTTTGTCAGTTTAAATCTGCAATTCCATCAATATGGCTACTTTTGCAAACGCTTGTTTCAGTTTGATGCATTTGCATGCTTAAAGTTAATCCATAAGAAATGATTTCTATCAAAAAATGAAATTTCTGCTCACATTAAAAGTAAGTACTTTTTAAGTGCAAATTGCTGCCTAGTCACTGCACCTGTAACCCCGCTTCCATCAAAAAGAAAAAGGCATCAAGTTTTCCGCTCAAGCTCTAGCGTCTCGAACCGATCTACGTAGATCAATAAAAGATGGAAAACGTCATCGATGGCTGGCTACGACAACAAAAAATGCGGGGGCACTCCTCCTGCATCGATACCACTTGCGGGTAGCAAGCCTTTGCTGTGCACCATCTTGGCGAGCTTTATCAGCGCACCTGGATGGGCGCAAAGTCAGGCCAGCGATATGGACAACTGGGTTCAGTTTCCTCCACGCCCAAGACCCGTCCAAGCACAGCCACAAACTGGACCAGCATCTGCCCCAAAAACAGCCCCGCCAACATCGGCCGTTGTATCGACCACCAACGAGCGCGACAACTGGCTTCGCTTTCCAATCCGACCTACTGCTCCAGTCGCGATCGAACCCAGCCTGACCAAGCAGGCTGATGTATCTGTACCAACACCGCCTTCGTCTGAGCTACCAAAGGCAGCGGTCTTAGACCCCACACCCAAACGCAACGAAGTAGTACCCAGCACCGCAAATCGTTTAGCGGGTTTCAAAATTACCGGCAATCAGCGCCTGACTGAATCTGCCATCTTGTCTGAACTAAGCACCTTGGTTGGCGCTCCGCTGACCCAAGAGAATCTACAAAAGGCGACCGAAAAGGTCACGGCGCTGTATCAAAAGAATGGCTATTTAGCGGTCGCTGAAATGCCTGCGCAAGACCTGACGTCGGGTTGGGCACAAGTTAAGGTGGTCGAAGCAACGTTCGCTGGAACAGTCATGCATGACCCTCAGGGCCTGCTAGCCAATACGCGCTTACCCATCGATATGGTTGAGCACGTTCAACCCAAAGGTGCATTGGTTTCACTGCAATCTTTAGACAAAGCCGCTGCGTTGATGGCTGAAATTCCTGGCGTAGACACAAAAATCAGTTTGCGCCCAGGCGAGAAAACGGGTGAAACACAAGCCGTCGCTAGCATCAGTCCAAGTAAGCCGATTGAAGCCAACATAGCCATCGACAACGCCGGGGCCAGAGCAACAGGTGAATTACGCGAGAGCGCCAAGCTAGTTTTGAACAACCCGTTGAGAATTGGCGATGCAGCCAGCGCACAACTGCTGCACAGTGAAGGTTTGGATTTCCACAAATTCAGCTACAACCTGCCCGTAGGCGCAGCTGGATGGCGAGCTGGTGTCAACACATCAGGCATGCAATATAAGGTGGTGTCACGCGAGTTTGAACACCTGAATGCCAAAGGCCCCTCCAGTACCAACGGGGTGGACTTGATCATTCCATTGCTGCGCGAAAACTATGACAGCGTGTCTTTGCAATTCGCCTACGACCAGAAAAAATTTAAAAACGAAGCCATTGGCCTTGTTCAGTCTCAATACACAGGCAGCGCCTTCACCGCTTACTTAGAAGGCAATCACAACAATGGTCAAGGCGGTGAGACATCCGCCTCTGCACAGATCGTGAAAGGGAACATCGATTTATCGGGCTCGACACCAGAGCATCAATTGAACGATGCATCCACAACACAAACCCATGGCGATTACAACAAGCTGCGTCTGGCTCTCACCCACAAGCAAGACATCGACCCGCAAAACACCCTTGTTGTAGGGGCACAAACGCAATGGGCCAATAAAAACCTCGATGGTTCCGAACGCTTCTACTTGGGTGGCATGCAAGGTGTCAGGGCTTACCCAACCAATGAAGCTGGTGGCAGCTTGGGTAATTTGTTGTCACTGGAATGGCAAAGACACTTCAATCTGAAGCAACAACGATGGACAGCAGCTGGCTTTTACGACACAGGCCGTGTGACGGTCAATAAAAACAACAGTTTCACAAATGCCGCCACACCCAACAACTATGGCATCAGCGGTGCAGGCGCATGGCTGGGCACGACCGTGCGTCATGCATATGGCGTCTCTACTTTGCGTTTGATTGCTTCACATCGACTGGGGAACAACCCTGGCGCATCGAGCAATGGCCTCGATCAAGATGGCTCACGTGTACTCAACCGCTATCGCTTTAGCTTGAATCATTCCTTCTAAGCATGAAAAAAGCTACCCGACTCCTCTTCGTTCTCTCGCTCTCGCAAAGTTTGTTGCCACAAACTTGGGCGCAAAACGCCACTGCGATTGCAGCAACGCAACTTCCTAGCGGCGGCAAAGTCGTGGGCGGTCAGGCCACGTTGCAATCCTCGGGCAGCACACTCAATGTGAATCAAACTAGCCAACGCGGCGTGGTCGAGTGGGACACATTCAATGTCGGCTCCAAAGCCAAGATCAACTTCAACCAACCCTCCCCCAGCTCGGTGACGCTCAATCGCGTCATGGACATGAATGCGAGCCAAATTCTGGGACGCATCAGCGCCACAGGACAAGTCTTCATCAGCAACCCCAACGGCATCATTTTTGGCACAACGGCGCAAGTTGACGTCGCAGGCATAGTGGCCACCACCAAAAGTATCAGCAACACTGACTTCTTGAATGGAAAAACCACCTTTGAGGGTGATGGGCGAACAAGCAGCGTGATCAACCAAGGATCGCTCCAAGCGGCATTGGGCGGCTACATCGCATTGCTCGCACCGCACGTGCGCAATGAAGGCATCATCGTGGCCCGTGAAGGCACTGTCGCTCTAGCAGCAGGCGATAAGACAACGCTTGAGTTCAGCGGAAACAAACTTGTCGCTGTCATCGTGGATCGTCCTGTCATGGATGCACTGGTTGAGAACAAGCAACTCGTGCGAGCCGAAGGCGGCTATGTCGTTCTATCAGCGCGCAGCGCCAATGCGCTTTTGAGTTCAGTCATCAAACAAAGTGGCACCATTGAAGCGCCTAGCCTGGTTCAGCGCGAAGGACGCATCTTGCTCGAAGGCGGTGAAAAAGGCGTGGTCAGCACAGGTGGAACGCTGAGTGTTGCGGGCATGCAAGAAGGCACAGTGGGTGGACGCATCGTGGCAACAGGCGACAAAGTTCTGGTCACCCAAGATGCAAAACTAGATGCCACAGGTCAATCTGGCGGTGGAAAGATCAACATCGGTGGTGGTTGGCAAGGCAAAGACCCAACGATTCGTCAAGCCAATGCTGTTCAGGTTGAAGCAGGCGCACGCCTTGACGCATCAGCCATTCAAACAGGCAACGGTGGCGAAATCGTGGTGTGGTCTGACACGCAAAAAACCGATGGCATGACACGCGTTGCAGGCGACCTCAAAGCGCGCGGAGGCGCTGCGCAAGGTGATGGCGGCCGCATTGAAACCTCTGGACATTGGCTATCAACCGAAGGCGCTACGGGTGACGCCAGCGCTAAACGTGGTGCAGCAGGCCAATGGTTATTTGACCCGTACGACATCACCATCACCTCGAGTGCAACGCAAGGCAATGCTGAGAGTTCGGGTACATGGACACCCAGTGCAACGGGTTCGAACATTCTGAACACCAGCATCAACAGCTTGCTCGATGCAGGTACAAACGTCACCATCAGCACTGGCAACACGGGCGCCGAGGCCGGCTACATCACGGTCAATGCGGACATCACGCAAAATGCGACCGCTCCAGCAGCACGATTGACCCTGAACGCCAATCAAGACATCACCATCAACAATGCCATCTCCATGACAAAGAGTGGCTCAAAGTTAGAGCTCAACGCAGGCAATTCAAGCAACGGCGGCAATGTCACATTAGCCGGTACTGTCAATGCGGATACAGTGAGCATGAGTCTCACAGGCGCGGGTAGCGTGACGCAAACAACAGCACTCAGCACCAACAACTTACGCATTGCCGGAACAGGCACACAAGTCACGCTCGCTGACACAAATAACAACATCGGTGTTGTCGCGGCTAATGTGGCCTCTATCAACCTCAAAACCCAAGAAGGCATAGACCTAGGAAGCATTTACGGCAAAGGTCTGTCTGTCGATACGGTCGAAGGTATGAGCGGTGTCACAGCCACTGGAAATATCAACCTTGCCTCACGCACCGGCAATATTTTTGTCAAGCAAAACATTTCCACCAGCAGCACCAGCAACTCAGCTATTGAATTAAACGCTGGCGAAGCTGCCAGCGTAGGAGCCAACACGGGGCCTGACAGTGCAGTGAATCCGTATGGTGCCAACATTGTGTTAACGCCAAGCAAAACCATCACCACAGGAAGTGGTGGCAGAGCAACCTTGTTTGCAGGCTCAGGCAGTGGCAGCGGTGCTGACTTGAGTGCCTACATTGGCGCAGGCTCAGGTCGATTCCGGTACAACAGTGACGAATCGACCACCAACTACACCACCCCACTCTCTTCGGGCCTGTTCGCCATTTATAGACAAAACCCGAACCTCACCGTGAGTGCCAACAACACCACGATGGTCTATGGGGCATCCATCACACCCAGTACGTCCAACACCGTCTCTGGCTACTTGAACGGCGACACGCAAGCGCAATCTGTTTCAAGTGCAGCCAGCGTTTCAATTGGGGGCAGCAGGTCCTCTGCCGGCTACCTCACCGCTGGCGACCATGTACTGACCGCCAGTGGCGCACAAAGCGCTCTCGGCTATGGCTTTACATATTCAGGCGGCACACTCACGGTCAGTAAGAAATCTTTGACCATCAGCACCACTGCCAGCAACAAAATCTATGACGCATCCGCAGCAGCGACCACTGCACTGACAAGCGACAAATTTCAACTGGATGACGTCACACTGAACAACACATCCAGCACCTTTGCCAATAAAAATGCAGGCACAGGCAAAACCGTCACAGTCGCAGGGCTCTCGATCTCTGGTGCTGACGCTGATAACTACAACCTCATCAACACCAGTGCATCCGCTACAGCCAACATCACTCAAAAGACACTGGCTGCAACTTACACAGCGGCCAACAAAATCTATGACGGGACAACCAACGCTGTCGTCACAGGATCATCCAGTGACATCATTTCTGGTGATACGGTCACATTCAGCAAAACTGCATCTACCTTCTCGGACAAAAACGTTGGCAATGCCAAAACCGTGACGGTGTCCGGCATTCAAATCAGTGGAACGGATGCAAGCAATTACCTGCTAACAAACACATCTACCACGAACACCGCCGACATCACTCAAAAGTCGCTCACTGCAGTATTTTCAGCCAGCAACAAGGTGTATGACGGCGACAACACAGCCACTGTTGTCGCAAGCTCAGCGCAGCTTGTGAACCTTGATGCAGTCACCATTTCAAACACCGGTGCAAGCTTTGACAACAAAAATGTAGGAACAGGCAAAACAGTTTCTATATCAGGCGTAGCCATTTCCGGCGCAGATGCCAACAACTACAGTTTGAGCAACGCCGCAGCCACAACGACGGCAAACATCACCAAAAAAGACTTAAGCATCTCAGGCATTACAGCTAGCAACAAAATATACGATGGCACGACGAGCGCCACCATTGATGCGACAAATGCCATTAAAACTGGCCTTGTCGTCAACGACACGGTCAACGTATCAGCCACAGGTGTGTTTAACAACAAAAACGTAGGCAATGCAAAAACCGTCACCTTGACGAGTAGCTACTCTGGTCTTGATGCTGGCAACTACAACATCACAAATCAAACTGCTACAACTGCTAACGTCACACCAAGAACGCTAGCCGTCACCGCTGTTGCCAATGACAAAACCTATGACACAACACGCACAGCCACTTACAGCCTGAGCAGCGACCAGGTCGTGGGAGACACATTGACACTCGCAGCCTCTAGCGCTTTATTTGATACCAAGCATGCAGGCATCGGCAAATCAGTCACTGTGGCTGGCATCGCCGTCACTGGCGCAGACGCAGGCAACTACACCCTACAAAACGGCTCCACGACGACGGCTGCAACTGTTAACAAAGCCGACCTCAACATCACAGGTATTACAGCCAACAACAAAACCTACGATGGCGACGTCGCAACCACCCTGTCAGGCACAGCGGCAATTGCACCGCTTCAAGCCGATGTTGTCAGCTTGGGCGGCGCACCCGCC
>JACCDN010065542.1_pt1 | contig 13265 bp, 13 predicted proteins | sample 7441691 | NCBI WGS metagenome assembly JACCDN01 (sample SAMN15323439, study PRJNA562643) | freshwater metagenome | isolation source: river surface water | place: USA:Blue River Watershed | collected 2017-08-16 | reverse complement strand
GGTCGGCCCAGGCCTCACGCTTGGCAATCGGGTTGCGCAAGAGATAGGCCGGATGGGTCATCGGCAAAAGCGGACGTTCCAGCGCCTTGGACCATGTGCCGCGCGCCCGCAGGATGCCTTTTTGTCCGGTCAGCGCGAACAAGGGCGTGTTGCCCATGACGACAATCACATCCGGGTCCATCAGGGCAATATGGCGTTCGACAAAGGGGCGCATCATGGCGATTTCAGCCGGTTCCGGATCGCGGTTTCCGGGCGGGCGCCATGGCATGACATTGGTGATATAAAGCGACGCCTCAGGATCGGGGGAGGTGCGCGACAGGCCGATGGCAGCGAACATCCGGTCCAGCAACTGTCCGGCGCGGCCGACAAAGGGGCGGCCTTCGCGGTCTTCCTCCAGCCCCGGCGCTTCGCCAAGGATCAACACCCGCGCGGCCGGATTGCCATCGGCGAAAACCGCGTTGCGCGCGCCTTTTTTCAGATCGCACAGATCAAAGCTGGCAAGGCCATCGCGCAGGGCGTCAAGGCTGGTCGCGCGGGCCGCGATGCTGCGGGCCACCTCTACCGGGTCGATTTTCGGAGCCTCGACAACGACGGGCGCAGGGGCCGCGGCGCGGGGAGAGACGGGCGCGGGTTTGGTGGTTTCTGGCAGTTCGTAACGGTCAATCGCATGATCGCCGATCACCTCATCGACGCCCAGATCCACTTGCCACGCCAGCGCTGCCAGCGCCGCATGCCAATTCTCTGCGATCTTAACTCCGATTCCCATGGGTCTGACCCTAGGCTCTGGCCTTGCGCGCCACAACCCGGCTTTCTATAAGCCCCCGAACAGCTGCCACTCCGGGGGATCTCGATGACCACCTTCCGCGCCCGCCACCTTCTTGGCATCGAGCAGCTATCGCCACAGGACATCACCACGGTTCTGGATCTGGCCGATCGCTATGTCGATCTGAACCGCCGCACGGTGAAATCGTCGGATGCCTTGGCGGGGCTGACGCAGATCAACATGTTCTTTGAAAACTCCACCCGCACGCAGGCCAGTTTCGAACTGGCGGGCAAACGGCTGGGGGCGGATGTGATGAACATGTCGGTGGCCTCGTCTTCGGTGAAAAAGGGCGAAACCCTGATTGACACCGCGATGACACTGAACGCCATGCATCCCGATCTTCTGGTGGTGCGGCATGGGGCATCTGGCGCGGTGAACCTTTTGGCGCAAAAGGTGGATTGCGCGGTGCTGAACGCGGGCGACGGGCGGCACGAACACCCGACACAAGCGCTTTTGGATGCGCTGACCATCCGCCGGGCCAAGGGCCGCATCCAGCGGCTGACTGTGGCGATTTGCGGTGATATCGCCCACAGTCGCGTGGCCCGCAGCAATCTGATTTTGCTGAACAAGATGGAAAACCGGATCCGCCTGATCGCGCCGCCGACGCTGATGCCCTCGGGTGTCGGGGAATTTGGCTGCGAGCTTTACGACGACATGCGCGAGGGGCTGAAGGGCGCCGATGTGGTCATGATGCTGCGGCTTCAGAAAGAGCGGATGGACGGTGGCTTCATCCCGTCGGAACGCGAATATTACCACCGCTACGGCTTGGATGCCGAAAAGCTTTCCTTCGCCAAGCCCGATGCCATCGTCATGCACCCCGGCCCGATGAATCGCGGGGTTGAGATCGACGGCGAGATTGCCGACGACATCAACCGGTCCGTCATTCAGGAACAGGTCGAAATGGGCGTGGCTGTGCGCATGGCCTGCATGGACCTTCTGGCGCGCAACCTGCGGGCCGAGCGCGGGGCCAAGGCCACCGGGGTGATGGTGTGAGAAGGGCGGTCCTTTATGTCTGAGATCACCCGCGACCCGATCCTTGGCCGCGAGGTTCATCTGGATCCCAATGAAACGCTGATCGCCGTGTTCCGCCCCGATCCCGGCACCTATTGGCGGTCAAATGCGATCATGGCGGTTGCCGCGGGCGCGCTGGCCGGGGCGGCTTTGCTTTATGGCGGCAATCCGGCACCATGGGTCGGGCCGCTGGCGGCGATTTTGGCCATCGGTCTGCGTGCAGCCTATCTGCGCTCTGAGGCTTTGGCCGAGGAATGGAAGCTGACCAACCGTCGGCTGATCGGCCCGGGCGGGCGCATTGCCCCCCTGTCCAGCTTGAAAACAGCGCGGCCGTTCTTTGGGGCGGTGCAATTGGTCATGGGATCGGGCGACAAGCATTTGCTGAAATATCAGGCCGATCCGGCTGCGGTGATTGCCGCCATAGACAAGGCAAAGGGGGCAAAGCGATGAAACCTGATCCTGACCGCAAGCCCACGAAATCCGAGATGCGCGCGGGCGGCATGGTGGCCACCGCCGTTCTGGTCTTCCTGGCCCTGTTTACCACCCTGATCGTCGTGCTGAGCTAGGCCCGTGACCCAAGCACTGCCGCCCCGCACCCCGTTTTTGCCACGCTCTGCGACCCAAAGAAGGGCCAAGCCATGATCCTGCACTTTGAAAATGCCCGCCTGATTGACCCCGAGACCGGCAGCGATGCAGCCGGCAGTCTGACGGTTTCGGACGGTGTGATCATCGCGCGGGACGGGGCTGCACCCAAAGGGGCCAAGGTCGTGGAATGCGGCGGGCACTGTCTGGCCCCCGGTCTTGTCGATTGGGGCGTCAAAATCGGTGAGCCGGGCGAGCGGCATCGGGAATCGTTCCGCTCTGCCGGATTGGCGGCGGCGGCGGGCGGTGTGACAACGGTCATCGCCCGGCCCGATACCACCCCCGCCATCGACACGCCGGAAACGCTGGAGTTTGTGACCCGGCGCGCAGGTGAGGCCCCGGTGCGTATCCGTCACATGGCGGCGCTGACCAAAGGTCGGGCTGGCAAGGAAATGACCGAGATCGGCTTTCTTTTGGATGCTGGCGCGATTGCCTTTTCCGATGTGTTCCATGTGGCCGAAAATACCAAGGCGCTGTCGCGCGCGATGACCTATGCCAAATCGCTGGGCGCGCTGATCGTGGGCCATCCGCAAGAGCCGGGGCTGTCGGCCGGGGCTGCGACCACCAGCGGCAAGTTTGCCTCGCTCAAGGGCCTGCCGGGCGTGTCGCCGATGGCGGAACGCATTGGCCTCGACCGCGATCTGGGGCTGGTGGAAATGACCGGGGCGCGTTGGCATGTGGATCAGATCACCACGGCGCGCGCGCTGCCCTCGCTGGCCCGCGCCAAGGAGGCGGGGCTGGATGTGTCGGCGGGGATTTCGATCCACCACCTGACGCTGAACGAATTCGACGTTGGCGAGTATCGCACCTTCTTTAAATTCACCCCGCCCCTGCGGTCGGAAGAGGACCGTCTGGCCATGGTGCAGGCGGTGGCCGATGGGGTGATCGACGTCATCGGCAGTTTCCACACTCCGGCGGATGAGGAATCCAAACGCCTGCCATTTGAGGAGGCAGCCTCCGGCGCGGTTGGGCTGCAAACGCTGCTGCCTGCGGCGCTGCGGCTTTACCATGCCGGGCATCTGGATTTGCCGACCCTGTGGCGCGCACTCAGCCTTAATCCTGCGCGCCGCCTTGGCCTGCCGCAAGGGCGGCTGACCGAAGGCGCGCCGGCCGATCTGGTGCTGTTCAATCCCGATACGCCCTTTGTGCTGGACCGCTTTGCGCTGCTGTCAAAATCGAAGAACACGCCCTTTGACGGGGCGCGGCTGGAGGGTAAGGTGCTGGCGACCTATGTCGCAGGCCAACAGGTTTATGAGGCGCGCTGAATGCCGGAAATTGTCACCTCTCCGCTGTTGCTGATCTTGGCCGGTGTTCTGGGCTATCTGCTCGGGTCGGTGCCGTTCGGCATTGTTATCACCCGCGCCTTGGGTCTGGGGGATCTGCGGGCCATCGGGTCTGGCAATATCGGGGCGACCAATGTGCTGCGCACCGGGCATAAGGGGGCGGCTTTGGCGACGCTGATCCTTGATGCGGCGAAGGGCGCGATTGCGGTGCTGATTGCGCGGCTGGCGCTGGGCGAAGATGCCGCGCAAGTGGCGGGTGGCATGGCATTTCTGGGCCATCTGTTCCCCGTTTGGCTGGGGTTCAAGGGCGGCAAGGGGGTTGCGACCTTTCTGGGAACGCTTTTGGCTTTGGCTTGGCCTGTCGGCCTTGCGGCCTGTGCGACATGGGCGGTGGCTGCGTTTGTGACGCGGATATCATCGGCCTCGGCGCTGGTCGCCGCGGCGACATCAGGACTGTGGTGCTTTGTCTTTGATCGCGGGGATGCGCTGTTTTTGTCCTTTGCGCTGATGCTGCTGGTCTACATTCGCCACTGGCCCAATTTGCAACGCATCAAGGCCGGGACCGAACCTAAAATTGGGCGCAAGGCATGATCCTCCGGCTGACCATTGCGCTGATCCTTTTCGCCTCGGCGGCTGAGGCTGATGCGGTGCAAGACCTGCTTGATGGCGCAAAGGCCGATTGCGCGGCGATGGAGGGCGGCGTTTTTACCGTCGGACCGCAGGCGGTAGTCCCGGTTGATCTGACGGGCGACGGCGCGCCGGAAACCGTGGTGGACTCCGCCGAGTTCCAATGCTCGACCATGGCGAGCTATTGGGGCGGCAGTCTGGGCAATTCGATCTGGGTGGTCGTCGGCGGTCAGGCGCAGGAAATGCTGGCGCAAGACTGGCAGGTCGAAACCCTGCAAACCCGCCCCGTCCTGATCTTGTGGCACAGTGGGGCGGCTTGTGGTGGCGCGGGGATAGAGCCTTGTGTCGAGGCGATGATCTGGTCGGATCAATCCCAGAAATTCATGACTGTGGCGACACCGGCCGAATAGTCGCTGCGGCCGATGTTTCGCCCGCAGCGGCGTGTTTCAAAGGCTTGACGCCTCGTAGATCCGACCAAGATCGCCCTTCCAGTCACCGTTGTACTGTTCCAGCCAGCGATCAGCCTGCGTTTTGCCTGACTTGAGCGATCCAACAAGCGGCGCCAGATAGCGTTCTTCGCCAAGGCCACGGGCGGCAAGGCCCGCGTGCGACAGGCCGACGGCGGCGTGGGCCAGATCGGCAAGTTTGACGCCATTCGCCTCGCCCGCCAGCGCAGAAACCGAGGCGGCGACCCGCAGTCCTTCGCGGGTTTCGGCATCAAAGCCCTTGACCAGATCCCAAGCACTATCCAACGCGGTCTGGTCATACATCAGCCCGACCCAAAAGGCGGGAAGTGCATTGATATGCGCCTGATCGCCACAATCGGCACCACGCATTTCGATGTATTTCTTCACCCGCGCCTCGGGGAAGACCGTCGTCATATGATCGGCCCAATCCGAAAGCGTCGGCTTTTCACCGGGCAGTGCGGGCAGTTTGCCGTCCAGAAAATCGCGGAAGGATTGGCCGAGCGCGTCGATATATTTGCCGTCGCGATAGACAAAATACATCGGCACATCCAAGACCCAGTCGACATAGCGCTGGAACCCCATGCCGTCCTCAAAAGCCCAAGGCAGCATGCCGGTCCGGCTGGCATCGAGATCACGCCAAATGCGCGAACGCCAGGATTTATGGCCATTCACCTTGCCATCAAAAAAGGGCGAGGACGCGAACAGCGCCGTTGCCACGGGTTGCAAGGCCAGCGACACCCGCAGCTTTTTTACCATGTCAGCCTCGGACGAAAAGTCGAGGTTCACCTGCGTGGTCGAGGTGCGATACATCATCTGCGTACCGTGGGTGCCGACCTTTTGCATATAGCCGGTCATCAGCCGATAGCGGCCTTTGGGCATGACGGGCATGGTGTCATGGCTCCACTCGGGCGCGGCGCCGATGCCCATGAACCGAATTCCCAAGGGGCCAGCGATAGAGGCGACCTCGTCGAGGTGGGTCTGCAACTCGGCCGCAACCTCGTGCATGTTCGACAGGGGGGCGCCGGAAAGTTCAAACTGCCCGCCGGGTTCAAGGCTGATATTGGCCCCGTTGCGGGTCAGCCCGATGACATGGTCGCCCTCGCGCAGCGGGGTCCAGCCAAAGCGGGCCTCAAGCGCGTGAAAGATGGTCGAAATTGACGCCTCGCCAGCATAGGGCAAGGGCGCACGGTTGGCCGACAGCCAGCCGAACTTTTCATGCTCAGTGCCGATGCGCCATTCATCCTTGGGTTTGCACCCCGAGGCCATATAGGCTGCCAGCTGTTCGAAGCTCTCGATGGGGCCGCCACCAGACTGGGGAATGGACATGTTTGCGGCCTCATGGGTTCGTTGAATTCGGGGGCCAAGACCTGCGGCCTTTGTGGCCCCAAGTCAAGGTATTGGCGGCACAGCCGGTATCAAAGTTTGTGCGCCGTTGCAGGGCGAAGCGGGGCAGGCTCAGGCGACCAACCCTTTGCCCTTGCGGTGCCAGATCAGCGCCATTTCAGGGGTTTGCGCATCCAACAGGCCCGGCCCCGTGGTATGGGGGCCAAGGGCCGTCAGAAGTTGCCCCATGTCCAGTCCCGGCAGGCTGGTGAACCCGTCATACAGGGCCTCCGCCCCGGCGGCATCGACCGGGATCAACAGCGCTTGCCCGTCGAATTGCTTCAGCCGCCACATCCGGCGTCCGCGCAAGGTCAGCAGGCGGATTTCGGTCAGGTCGGCCAAGCTGACCGCGCCGCCGAAATTTGGCCCAAAATAGCGCACCTCCCCTTCGATGACCTCGACAAGGCCGGGCGCGGCGATGTCTTGGGCAAAGCGCAGACGACGAAAGGCGGTCAGCGTCAGCCCTGCGCCAAGGGCGGCCAGTGCAAGGCCCGCCACCGCCAGAAGGGGGCCGCCACGGGTTGCGATCCACACACCACCCAGCGCAACGGCCGCCGACAGGGCGACCTCGCGCCAGCGGGCCAACGTGATAAGTGCGGCAGGCCGGATCACGCCCAATCCCCGACAGCGTTTTGCCACAGCACAACCGCCGCCAGCGCCGCAGTTTCCGCCCGCAGGATCCGCGGGCCAAGGGACAGCGGGCGCACGAAAGGCAAGGCACGCAGGCGGGTTTTCTCATCATCTGAAAAACCACCTTCGGGGCCGATCAGAATGGCGGCGGGGCCTGCCGTGACCGCTCGTTGCGCCGCGCTTGCTGCTGCGGCCAGCGTTTCATCGGCCCAGTACAGCAGGCGCCCCTCTGGCCAATGCGCCAAAATCCGATCCAGTTGCTGAAGATCATCGACCTGCGGCACAAAGGTCGCACCGCATTGTTCGGCAGCCTCGATCGCATGGGCGGTCTGCTTGTCGACCCGCCAGCGTTCCGAATTCATGTGCCGGGTGGCAACCGGCATCAGCCGCGCCACGCCCAATTCCACCGCCTTTTCGACGATAAAGGCCGTGCGCTCTTTTTTCACCGGCGCGAACATCAGCCACAGATCGGGAGGCATGACCTGCGGCGCGGTTTGGGCCTGACAAACCGCAATCCCTTGCCGCTTGCCCGCCTCGGCCACCTCGGCCCGCCATGCGCCATCGCGGCCATTGAAAAGCGCCACGCTGGCCCCTTTTCCAAGCCGCATGACGTTGAACAGATAATTCGCAGCCTCGGCCCCAAGGGCCACGGCTTGCCCCGCGCCCAGAGGCTGATCTACAAACAGGCGAACCTTTGGCTTTTCCATGGAGCGACCCTATGACCGACCCGCGCGAAATGCCAGAGCCCCCAAAGCAGGTTGCGGACGCACCAAAGGGCAATTGGGTGGATCGTTTTGCCCCCGCATGGTCGGTGCCCTATCTGCGGCTGAGCCGTGCAGATCGGCCGATTGGCACATGGCTTTTGTATATCCCTTGCCTTTGGGGCGCAGCGCTTGCGGCCATGGGCGACGGGTTTCGTCTGTGGGATCTGTGGATTGTGGTGTCCTGTGGCGTCGGGGCGTTCCTGATGCGGGGGGCGGGCTGCACATGGAATGACATCACCGACCGCGATTTCGATGGGCAGGTGGCGCGCACCCGGTCGCGGCCGATTCCGTCGGGTCAGGTGAGCGTCAAACAGGCGCTGGTGTGGATGGTGATACAGGCGCTGGTCGCGGCGCTTATCCTGTTCAGCTACAACAGCTTGGCGATTGGCTTGGGCTTTGCCTCTTTGGCGTTGGTGGCGATCTATCCGTTTGCCAAACGCTTTACGTGGTGGCCGCAAGTGTTCTTGGGGTTGGCCTTCAACTGGGGGGCAGTCTTGGCCTATGCGGCGCATGGCGGGCGGATCAGCCTTTCGGCCGTGCTGCTTTATGCATCGGGTATCAGCTGGACGCTTTATTACGACACGATCTATGCCCATCAGGACAAAGAAGACGATGCGCTGATCGGCGTGAAGTCGACGGCGCGGTTGTTTGCGGATCGGTCGCGACAGGCGCTGTGGGGCTTTCTGGGGCTGACCATGCTGTTGGCGGCCAGCGCCATTGCAACCCAACCGGTGACCAGCATGATCCAGCCGCTGACGGCCCTGTTGGGGGTGCTGGCCTTTGGCGGTCATATGGCTTGGCAAATGCGCAGGCTGAATGTCGATGATCCGACCTCATGCATGGTCATCTTTCGCGCCAACCGTGATGCGGGCCTTTTGCTTGCGCTGTTTCTTGCCGTTGCGGCCTTCCTTTGATTGAACAAGGCCCGCCTGCGCATTAAGAACGGCAGGCAACCTGCGCTGCTGCCAAAGAATGTGACCTTTGCCTTGGTAAAACTTCCCGCCTTTCGTCTGCCTGAAACTCTGCGGCTGACCCCCGCGCTTGCGACGGCTGCGGCCTTTGCGGCGGCGGCTTTCGTGGCGTTGTTGTTTGCTTGGGCATCAGTGCTGTTGATGGAACGCATTTCCGAGCGCGCTGTGCGTTCGCGCTTGCTGACGGATGGCATCACCTTTGCCACGGTCGAGGCAGATGGCCTGCGGCTGATTCTGACCGGCACCGCCCCGAATGAGGCCGGGCGTTACCGTGTCATCAATCTTGCAGGGATGATCGTCGATTCGTCGCGGGTGCGCGACCAGATGGAAGTCACCCCGGCGCGCGCCATCGAAGCCCCCCGCTTTTCTTTGGAAATGCTGCGCAACGACGATGGCATCCAGCTGATCGGTCTTTTGCCGGAAGGCGACACCAAAGACAGCCTGATGGCCGAGGTCGAAGCCCTGCAACCGGACACCGAATTGCAGGACATGCTGGAAACGGCCGCCTATGAACCGCCCGCCACGTGGACGCCGGCGCTGGCCTTTGCGCGCAAGGCATTGGCGCTTTTGCCGCGTTCCAAGATCACGGTGGATGCCAATTCGATCAAGATCACCGCAATTGCCGCCTCTGATGCGGAAAAGCGCAGCTTTGAGGCGGCCCTTGCCGAAGGCCAGCCCGAGGGCGTCAGCGTCAGCTATGAAATTTCCGCGCCGCGTCCGGTCATCACCCCGTTCACCTTGCGCTTTGTGATCGACGAACAAGGCCCGCGCTTTGATGCCTGTGCGGCCGATACCGAAAAGGCCCGGCTGCGGATTGTGGCTGCGGCCACCGCAGCTGGCACGGTTGGACGGCAGACCTGCGTGATTGGCCTTGGTGTGCCAAGCCCCTCTTGGGCGGTTGCCGCAGAGGCCGGCATCAATGCCGTGGCCGCGTTGAAGGCTGCCACGATCACCTTCAAGGATGCCGACGTCTCGCTTGAGGCTGCCGCCACGGTGCCGCAGGCCGAGTTTGACCGCGTGGTGGGCGAACTTGAAGCTGCGCTGCCCGATGTGTTTTCGCTGACGGCTGTGCTGGAAAAGGCCGAAAATGTTGCCCTTGGCCCGGCCGAGTTTACCGCCAGCCTTGCCAAGGACAGCGGCAAGGTGGAACTGCGCGGGCGGTTGGCCGATGAGGTGCAGCGTGCGGCCGTGGACAGTTTCGCCAAGGCCGCCTTTGGCAGCACCAAAGTCTATCAGGCCACGCGACTGGACGCCGATCTGCCCGAAGGCTGGCCTGTGCGCGTGCTGGCCGGTTTGCAGGCGCTGTCAGAGCTTGAGCATGGCTCCGTGCGGGTGCGCGCCGATCTGGTTGAAGTCAAAGGCGTAAGCGGCACGCCTTCGGCGCGGGCGCGCATCGCGCAGATCCTGTCGGAAAAGCTGGGATCGGGCAAAACCTACAAGGTCGATGTGACCTATGATGTCGAACTTGATCCGGTTGCCGCGCTGCCGACACCGCAGGAATGTGTCGAAGATGTGGGCGCGGTCTTGTCGCGCCAAAAGATCACGTTCAAACCGGGCTCTGCCGAGATCGATTCTGCGGCCGCAGGCGTGATGGAGGCGCTTGCCAAAGTGTTGAAGCGCTGTGGTGGCGTGAAGATGGAAATCGCCGGTCACACCGATGCGCAAGGCTCTGAAGGGGGCAATCGCGCGCTCAGTCAGGCCCGTGCCGAGGCGGTTCTCTTGACGTTGCAGGGCCGGCAGGTGGATGTGTCCGGCCTAAGCGCCAAGGGCTACGGCGAATCGCGGCCGATTGCGGAAAATCAGACCGAAGCGGGCCGCGAAGCCAACCGTCGGATCGAATTCACCTTGGTCGGCGCGGCCCCCACAGCCCAGCCCGCCGGGGCCGCGCCGGATGCATCTGCCGATACCGGCCCGTCCTTTGCCCCCCAAAACAAGACCCGCCGCGCCAAACGGCGCCCCGATACCAACAATTGAGCCAGGGTTAAGGTTGCCTCATGAACCGCACGGAATTCATCATCGCCACGGCTTTCATCCTGCTTGCCGCCTTTACCATGGGCTGGTTCACCTATTGGCTGCTGCATCGCTTCACCCGTGTTGCCGGGGGTGACATGGGCGAGATGGACCGCTTGGCGCAGTCGTTGCACGAAGCCGAAGAGGTCCGCGATCAGGCGATCATCTATCTGGAGCAGCGTGAGGCCGAGTTGATGAACCAGATCGCCCAGACCGAGGCCGAATTGCGCGCTGCCATGGAAGGTCTGCGCGACGCCCGCCACGAGGCCGAGGAAATGCGCGGCTATATTGAACGGATGCACGCCAACGGCTGACCGTCGCAGGCGATTTTTCGACGAAAAATCGGGCTGCCGTCTTTTGTCTTTGGCGGGGACGCGGTAGCCAAGAGCCTTCAGGGAGGCTCCGATGGACATGCGCACGATTTTTGACCGGCTGATGAGCTTTGACACGGTGTCGTCAAAGCCGAACATCGCGCTGATGCACTATGTCCGGGATCTCTTGGCCGATGCCGGCATCGAGGCGCTGTTGATCCCTGATCCCTCGGGCGGCAAGGCCAATCTTTATGCCAGCACCGGGCCTGCGGGGCAGGGCGGCGTGATGCTTTCGGGCCATACCGACGTGGTGCCGGTTGAAGGCCAAGCCTGGACCAAACCGCCCTTTGCCCTGACCGAAGAGGCCGGTCGATATTACGGGCGCGGTGCTGCCGATATGAAGGGCTTTTGTGCCGTGGCGATCGCCACCATGTTGCAGGCCGCCAAGCGCCCACTGAAGACCCCGCTGCATCTGGCGCTGTCTTATGATGAGGAAATCGGCTGCATGGGGGTGCGGTCCTTGGTGACGATGCTGGAAACGGCCCCGGTGCGGCCGCGGTTTTGCATCGTGGGCGAACCGACCGGCATGCAGGTGGCCACCGGCCACAAGGGAAAGGTGGCGTTGCGCGCCACTTGCAGCGGCCGCGAGGGGCATTCTGCCTTGGCACCTATGGCCCTGAACGCGCTGCATCTTGCGGCGGATTTCGTGCAGGCGGTGCGTGCCTTGCAGGCCGATGTGGCGGCCAATGGCCTGAAAGACGGCGATTATGACGTGCCCTATTCGACGCTGCATGTTGGCAAGCTGAATGGTGGGGTGCAGGTCAATATCGTGCCGAATACGGCCGTGATCGATTTTGAAATCCGCTCTGTCGCGGGGGAGGATGTGGATGGGCTGATCACCCGTCTGCGCGCAGCGGCCGAGGGCATTGTTGCCCCCTTGCGGGCGGATTTCCCTGAGGCGGCGATCACAGTGGAACGGCTGTGGGATTACCCCGGGCTTGGCACGGCGTCGGATGCGGCGGTGGTCAATTTCGTCAAGGGACTGACCGGCGCGAATGGCACGATGAAGGTGGCCTTTGGCACTGAGGGCGGGCTTTTCGACGCGCGTTTGGGCATCCCGACGGTGATCTGCGGGCCGGGGTCTATGGCGCAGGGGCATAAGCCCGATGAGTTCGTGACGGTTGAACAGATGGGCCGCTGCGAGGCGATGATGGCGGCCTTGCTGGATCGGCTGGAGGTGGGGATTTAGGGGACCATCCCTGTCATCACCCGCTGATTTTCGTGAAAAACGCCGTACGGCACCCTTATGATCCGCGTATGGCAGGCGTCTGGTATTCGGGGGGGCAGACGCTGGCGGCAGGGCTGCGGATTTGCCAAACGGGAGCAGGGCCAGTAGAGAGGCGACATGCTTCACCGCGCCTGCGCTTCGCAGCGCTTTCAACCAGACAGTCTGCCCCGTGACCCCTGCCGCCCGCCTGCAAGCCACCCTCGATCTTTTGTCCGAAGTTGAGAGCGCCCCGCGTCCTGCGGATGCGGTGACCTCTGGCTGGTTTCGCGGCCAGCGTCATCTTGAGGATGCCGACCGAGGGGCGATCCTTGAACTGCTTTATGCGCTGCTTCGCCATCGGGCGCGGCTGGGCTGGTGGCTGGCAAGGCTGGGGGCTGGTGACGGCCCCCGCAATCGGCTGCTGGCATGGCTGGTGCTGGGCGAAGGCAAGACACCGGACCAGATCGGACGGCTGTTTGATGGCGCAAGATTTGCCCCTTCTGCTGTGATACAGGCCGAAGCCGCGCTGCTGGCTGGGGTGCAGGGGGGCAAGATGGTTCACCCCGACATGCCAGACGAGGTGGCGCTGGAATGCCCGGCCTGGGCCATCGCGCCCCTGTTGCGGCGGTTTGGGGCCGCGTTCGCGCCGGAGATGGCGGCAACCCTTTTGTCGCCGCCGCTTGACCTGCGGGTCAATCCGATCAAATCGACGCGCGCGGATATGCTGCGGGACTTGAAAGGTTTGGGGCTGCGGGCCGAGGCGACGCCGCTTTCGCCCCATGGCATTCGGGTTCGCGAACGCCTGTCCCTGTCACGTTTGCCGGGGCTGAAAACCGGCGAGATCGAGATTCAGGACGAAGGGTCGCAGCTTGTCGCGCTTTTGGTCGGGGCAGGGCCGGGGGACCGGGTGGTTGATTTCTGTGCTGGGGCCGGGGGCAAGACGCTCGCCCTTGCCGCCCAGATGAAAAACAAGGGCCATGTGGTGGCCTGCGACATCAATGAGACCCGGCTGAAGCGCTGTGCCGAACGCATGCGGCGCGCGGGGCTGCACAATGTCGAGACAAGGGTGTTGTCGT
>JACCDN010596616.1_pt1 | contig 13271 bp, 24 predicted proteins | sample 7441691 | NCBI WGS metagenome assembly JACCDN01 (sample SAMN15323439, study PRJNA562643) | freshwater metagenome | isolation source: river surface water | place: USA:Blue River Watershed | collected 2017-08-16 | reverse complement strand
TGTCGATGCCTCCACAGCGTTTATATCGACTCCATACTTTTCAACCAAAACTGTCGTAATCCACTCAGTCATTGTTGTTGTTTCCATTATAACTCTCCTTTTTTAACAAAAAATAATATTGGCATTGATTGGTTGCTCAGGCCATATCAACAAGCCTGCACCCCAAGTAAGACCACCACCAAATGCAGTCACCACAACTTTGTCATTTGGATGTAAATTTCCTTCCATATACCCTTTAGCAAGTGTCAAAGGAATTGATGCAGCAGAGGTATTGCCGAAATCATGCAAACTGACCAACGCCTTATCACTTTTTAAGTCAAATAACTCTAACAATGTATTGATAATTCTTATATTAGCTTGATGAGGTACTAAGCGATCAATGTCTGTTGCCTTTAGTTCCTGCGTTTCCAAAACATCTTCAACAGCCTGCTTCATATGTGAAACTGCTTGCATAAAAACAGCCTTGCCATCCATGTGGAAAAAGTGGTCATTTTCATTAGGAGAAACAATCTTAGCAAGCTTGGATTCACTACCACCTGCCTTAATAGTAAGCAAGTCATAACCACTACCATCACAACCAGTACTGGTTGCGATCAGATGATTTTGTTGCGGGTGGTACTCTAAAATTATCGCTCCTGCTGCATCCCCAAATAAAGGATACGTTGCTCGATCAGATGGATCTAGAATGGTTGAAAAAACATCTACGCCAATCAGCATCAATTTTTTTGATTGACCTGATCTTAAAAGCGCCTCAGCAACCGACAAACCATAGATAAACCCTGAACAAACAGCACTAATATCAAACGCGCTAATATGACCAAGCTCAAGTTTGGCTGCTACTTTGGGAGCAGTCGCCGGACATAATCGATCAGGTGTAGTGGTTGCTACAATTAGGGTATCAATATTTCTTTTCTCAGAAAATGGGCACATGCTGGCAATTGCAGCTTTGCCTGCTTGGTATGCTAAATAACTTGTTGTTTGTTCAGCACGGGCATGATATCGCGATTTAATACCCGTTCTTGTAATAATCCATTCATCATTCGTATCAAGCGTTCTAGCCAAATCATGATTAGTTATTTTATTTTCCGGTACAGCGGCACTTAATCCTGAAATTTTAATACCCATTATGAACTACTCCTTGAATAGGTAGTTGATGGGCAACTGAACAAACAACATTGAGATCAGCCAATTTGCCAACTATTTCTGCACTGCGCCATCTTTGCTGATCAACTTCAAAGATTTTTAAATCATCTAGCTGAGCCTGAGCGATTTCTGGAGCATAAGGTCGTAAATTTCTCCTGATCTTGATACTCCTCATCCATAAATTATTTGAATTTGTACGAGTCAGACCATCTAACTCATAGAGTAAAACTTGTCCTAATTGCAAGCTCGTAACGAAAGCATCAAGGATATCTGGATTCTTTAAATGAGACTCGACACCTGTTTTTTTAAAATGTGCAGTCACACCTGGATAACTATTGAGACTAAGGTTTTTAATACCATGTGTCGTTTTTTTAAATCCAGTATTAATATAATCAGAAGCAAGAGGATAATGGTGAGAAACGTTATGAAAAGTACGTTCTTTGATAATCTCTAATTTTACTTTCATATTACCTACTCGACCTTCAAACTCAATTATTTTTTGATTTCCATCAATAAATTTTGTATTACAAACTAAATGAGCAGAGATAAAATCAAGTTCAAGCAAAGGCTTCTTTCCTGCATTAATAGAGATTTGAGTCAAAGAATATCTATCAACACCACCATAAGTCTTAGCTAAAATTCTTCCGGCCAAATGAGTACTTAGTAACAAAACATCAATACTGCTCAAATGTGGTTTTAATTTAAGCTGCTTCTTTTTAATTGACCAATCTTGTGGGTAATCAATTCCGACCGTAGCATTGATTACATTTACTCCAAAAATAACATCCGATATGTTATAAGTTACTCTTTTGTAGCCATAGCCAAAAAAACGGTTAGCTGATTTACCTAAATAATCATCAATATCAAGGATTTTCTGGTATTTTGCAAAAAGCTCACTTCGCAATTCAATGTATTCTTCAAAGGCCGGAATAGAATTGTTCAAATCAATGAACTCTTTAGAGTTTTCCTGTGTGTTTTCAAAATTTTTCATGAAAACCTCCTTAATATTTGGATTAATTCTCTTTTTTGCATCTACTATGATTTATTAAATTTAAACTGTATATATATTATACCGAAACTTATTGATGCATCAATCATTTTTTGAGCTACTGAATGATGTCACTATATAACCTGTTGATATTTAAAATATCTTGGTTGCTTTAAGCTTACTACAACAAAGATCCCTGTATAACTCTCCTGAATTATTAGACCATTACAGTCTAGAGAACTATTTTTAGATATGAGCATTTCAAAAGAAGAATACGATGAAATGATGACCGAGCTTCAAGCCGATAGGCAAAATGTCGAAACGCGATTACAAAACCTGTCTAGCGCCGATGATCACTTTAATAAAATCATTTCCACAATTTTTGCTCTAGCCTCAAGAGCTCATGATTTATTTAAAAGTTCGGAACTAGAGGAAAAGAGGCGAATTATCACAATTTTGTTTCCGAACTTGGAAATGAATGCTGAGAAGTTAGTATTTACGCCGCACAGGCTTTTGATATGTTTTTAAACATGCCACATCGTCAAGAATGGCTCCCCGAACTGGACTCGAACCAGTGACCCAATGATTAACAGTCATTTGCTCTACCGACTGAGCTATCGGGGAATAGAGGTGCGCATTTTAAGGCACCCACGGGTTGATGTCAACCCTTTTAATCTTCTTTTTTAGCCTTTGGTTTAGCAGCAGCTTTTTTTGCAGTTGGTTTCGCGTCTGCTTTAGCTTTACCTTCAACTTCGGCTTTTGGTGCAGTTGGTTTTTTCGCTGCAGGTTTTGCTTCTACTTTACCTTCAGCTTTTGGAGCTGCCGCTTTCTTTGCGGTTGGCTTTGCTTCCGCTTTAAGAGCAGCTTCCACTTTAGAAGTGACTGCTTTTGCAGGTTTCACTTCGTCCATCAAAGACTCCTCTTCAAGCATCGGACGATCTAACACCTCTACAAAACACATAGGCGCAGCATCCCCTTTACGGAAACCACACTTCAAAATACGTAAATACCCTCCATTACGCTCTTTAAAACGCGGCCCCAATACTTCAAATAATTTTTTAACTGCAGCATCATTGCCCAAACGAGCAAAAGCCAAACGGCGGTTTGCAACAGTATCCACCTTCGCCAAAGTGATCAAGGGCTCAGCCACCGAACGAAGATCTTTACCTTTGGGCAAAGTGGTTTTGATGAGTTCATGTTCGATCAACGCAAGCGATAAGCTTTTAAACAAAGCCTTTCTTGCACTCATATCACGACTAAATTTTCTACCTTTTAATTGATGACGCATGATCTATACCTTACCTTATTCTTCTTCTGCCGAACTGTGTGTTGGCCAATTATCAACTTGCATTCCAAGAGACAACCCATTTTTCTCAAGGATATTCTTAATTTCATTTAATGATTTTTTCCCCAAATTTGGGGTTTTAAGTAACTCATTTTCAGAGCGTTGTACTAAATCGCCAATGAAGAAAATGTCTTCCGCTTTCAGGCAATTTGCCGAACGCACGGTAAGCTCCAAATCATCAACTGGACGAAGCAATAAAGGATCAACCCCCGTAACTGCATCCATTGCCTTTTGAGGCTTGGGTGGTTCTAAATCAATAAATACATTTACCTGATCATGCAACATGTATGCTGCTTTCTTCACCGCTTCATCCGGTGAAATGGTACCATTGGTTTCAATTTCTAAAACAAGTTTATCCAAATCTGTTCTCTGCTCTACACGAGCGTTCTCAACAGTGTAGGTCACTTTCCGAATAGGGCTAAAAGAAGCATCTAATGAAATTAACCCAATCTCTTGATTTTCTTTCTTATCCACAGTAAGCGCTGGTACATATCCACGACCACGACTCACCGTCATCGTTATTTTCAAATCACCGCTTTTGGTCATATGCGCAATCACATGATCTGGATTCATAATTTTCACATCACCTTTACAAGTGATATCAGAGGCCTTCACCACACCCTCTCCTTTTTTATGAAGAGTTAATCGGGTGGTTGGCATCACACCATCAAACTGAATCGCCAAACCCTTTAAGTTCAAAATGATTTCAACCACATCTTCTTTAACACCGTCAATTGACGAGAATTCATGAAGAACGTTGTCAATCTTAGCTTCGGTTACCGCTGCTCCAGGCAAGGAGGATAACAAAATTCGACGTAGCGCATTTCCTAAAGTGTGGCCAAAACCACGCTCAAGCGGCTCTAACACCACACGGTAGCGGTTGAGCCCTAGCTCTTTAACAATCACGCTTTGTGGTCTTAATAATTCTTCATGCAACATTAAGCTCTCCTTAACTATCTGGCTTTTATTATTTCGAATACAATTCAACGATAAGCTGTTCATTAATTTCTTGAGACAAATCAGCACGATCGGGATGAGCTTTATAGATTCCGCTCATTGCTTTGGTATCAACTTCGACCCAAGTAACTTCAGCACGTTGTTTTGCCATGTCTAAACCAAATTGGATACGAGCTTGGCTTTTTGCTTTTTCACGCACAGTAACAACATCTCCGGCATTGAGTTGGAAAGAAGGAACATTGACCGTCTTACCATTTACAGCAATTGCTTTATGCACAACAAGTTGACGTGCTTCATTGCGAGTGGAAGCAAATCCCATGCGATAAATAACATTATCTAAACGCGACTCCAATTGTGTCAATAAGTTATGACCTGTTGAACCTTTAATTCGTGCGGCCTCTTTATAGTAACGACGAAATTGATTTTCAAGCAGCCCATAAATACGCTTCACTTTTTGTTTCTCACGTAATTGTAGACCATAATCAGACAAACGCCCGCGACGAGACCCATGCTGGCCTGGTGCTGTATGCATATCGCATTTAGCATCAATAGGCTTTACACCACTTTTTAAACCAAGGTCAGTACCTTCACGACGGGAAAGTTTACATTTGGGACCAATATATCTTGCCATAATTCTTTATCCTTAAACACGACGTCTTTTGGGTGGACGGCAACCATTATGTGGAATGGGGGTTACATCCGTAATACTGTTAATGCGAAAACCTTTGGCAGCAAATGAGCGAATAGCTGATTCACGTCCGGGGCCAGGGCCTTTGACAAATACATCTAAAGATTTCATTCCAAAATCAGCCAATTTCTCAGCTACACGCTCTGCAGCAACCTGTGCCGCAAAAGGCGTACTCTTACGGGAACCTCGGAAACCACTGCCGCCAGAAGTTGCCCACGCCAATACATTCCCTTGGCGATCTGCAACCGTGACGATGGTGTTGTTAAATGAGGCATGAATATATGCCATACCGTCTTGAATGATTTTCTTAACTTTTTTAGAGCTTTTTTCTGTTGCCATTTAATCCTTCTCCTAGCGCATTGGCTTACGTGGACCTTTACGCGTACGCGCATTGGTCTTGGTTCTTTGACCACGAACGGGTAATCCTTTACGATGGCGCAAGCCACGGTAAGTTCCCAGGTCTGTCAAGCGCTTGATGTTCATGGAAATCTCACGACGAAGATCCCCCTCAACTTTATACTTACCAATCTCGGTACGTAAAGCATCAAGCTCAGCTTCAGTAAGCTGTGCTACCTTTTTAGCAGGGTTAATTTTGGTTGCTGTGCAAATATCTATTGCACGTGGACGACCAATCCCAAAAATCGCAGTCAAGCCAATTGAAACATGCTTGTTATCTGGAACGTTTATACCGGCTATACGAGCCATTCATTACTCCTTTTTACATCATCTCAAAACGGAAAGGGGCAAAATGATACCCCACTTTTTCATAAATTACAAGCCCTAAAATTAACCTTGTCTCTGTTTGTGTTTTGCTTCACTACAAATGATACGAACCACACCCTTACGACGGATAATTTTACACTTCTTGCAAATAGGCTTAACTGAGGGACTTACTTTCATTTTATACTCCTACATAATATTGGCAGGTGATCTGCCTTTTTTCAAATTAGCTTTTTTCAATAAAGACTCATATTGAGTAGACATTAATTGGGATTGCACTTGCGCCATAAAATCCATCATCACTACCACAACGATTAGGAGCGAAGTTCCACCAAAATAGAACGGTACATTCCATTCAATCAATAAGAACATTGGTAATAAAGATACTGCGGTAATATAAATGGACCCAACCAGAGTCAATCGCGACATCACTTTATCAATATATTGAGCGGTTTGTTCCCCCGGTCGAATTCCAGTAATAAAAGCACCCGATTTTTTCAAATTCTCTGCCATCTCTTTGGGATTAAAAATAACTGCAGTGTAGAAGAAACAGAAAAACACCACAGCAACCGTATAGATCAACAAATAAAGTGGTTGGCCGGGCGCTAACATTAAACCGATAGTTGCTAACCAATGCATATTGGGAGAAGAGCCAAACCACTGCCCTAAACTAGATGGAAACATTAAAATACTGGATGCAAAAATAGGTGGAATCACCCCAGCCATATTAATTTTGAATGGCAGATGGCTAGATTGCGCCGCGTAAAGTTTGTTACCCTGCTGACGTTTGGCGTAATTTACTAAAATACGTCTCTGCGCACGCTCGATAAAGACCACAAATAAAGTCACAGCAACGATCACAAATAAAATCATCAAGAGCACAATTAAACTCAAATTACCATCACGCGCCTGATCAAATGTATGAGCAATCCCTGTAGGAATACCTGAGATAATGCTAGCAAAAATTAGCAGTGAAATACCATTCCCAATGCCGCGTTCCGTAATTTGCTCTCCTAACCACATAAGAAATACTGTTCCAGTCGTCAAGGTTAAAACAGCAATAAAATAGAAGGTTAAAGAAGGATCATAAGCTAAACCCTGATTTACTAAATATTTAGCCATACCCAAAGACTGAAACAAGGCTAAAATTAGAGTTCCATAACGGGTATATTGCACAATCTTCCGTTGCCCTGCAGCCCCTTCTTTTTTAAGCTCAGCTAATTTTGGTACTACCGCTGACAATAATTGAATAATAATCGATGCTGAAATATAAGGCATAATTCCCAAAGCAAAAATGGTAAGACGCGATAACGCCCCCCCTGAGAATACGTTGAAGAGCCCTAAAACAGTGTTTCCTTGCGATGCAAAGAAATTTGCTAATTTAGATGTATCTATTCCGGGAACAGGAATATATGCCCCGAAACGATAAACCAAGATACCAATCAAGACGAAAAAGATCCTCTTCCTCAGTTCAACAAATCCAGAAGATTGTGCAAAGAAAGAAGATCCACGCATCATTAGAGTACCTTACCACCAGCCGCTTCAATGGCTTTTCTCACACCTGCAGTTGCACCAATACCTCGTAAAGTGATTGCTTTACTGATTTCGCCATCAAAAACTACTTTAACGTACTTAATATTGCTACCAAAGAAACCAGCTTCTTGTAAAACAACTAAATCAATCATATCTACAGGCAAGCTAACCAATTCAGACAAACGAACTTCGGCCCGTGCTAAGGCTTTTTTGGAAATAAAACCAAACTTAGGCAAACGTCGTTGCATAGGCATTTGCCCGCCCTCAAAGCCGACTTTGTGATAGCCCCCAGCTCTTGCTTTTTGACCTTTATGGCCTTTTCCAGCGGTTTTACCCGTACCCGAACCAATACCACGACCTAAACGCTTAGGTGCTTTTTTGGATCCTGGTGCAGGTGCTAATGTATTTAACTGCATTTTATTCCCCAACTTTAACAAGATAAGATACTTTTTTGGTCATACCTCGCGTACAAGCGGTATCTTCTACCTGTACAGTCTGACCAATTCTTTTGAGGCCTAAACCACGAACGCAATCTTGATGCGCTTGCAAGCGACCTGCTGTACTTTTAACTAACGTAACATTCATCATCTTCTTTTTAGTCATGATACTACCCCACAATCTCAGAAACTAATTTACCACGCTTCAATGCTATTTGTTCAGGCGTAGACATTGCGCGTAAACCATTAATAGTCGCACGTACAACATTGCCTGCAGTGGTTGAACCATAAGCTTTTGCTAATACATTATGCACACCCAAAACTTCAAATACGGCACGCATCGCACCACCCGCAATAATCCCTGTACCATCAGAAGCAGGTTGCATATATACCTGTGAAGCACCATATTTTTGTTTTACAGGATGCCAAAGAGTTCCATTATTTAATGAGATATAAACCATGTTTTTACGGGCAGCATCCATTGCTTTTTGAATAGCCACAGGAACCTCACGCGCTTTACCATGACCAAAACCCACACGACCATTTTTATCGCCAACAACTACAAGCGCACCAAAAGTCAAAATACGCCCACCTTTCACTACTTTCGTGTGGCGAGCAACATTAATCAACTTCTCAACATAACCACCTTGGTCTTTCGAGAGTGCTTCTACTTCATTTTCGACTACATTTGTCATCTTCATTATCCTTAGAATACAAGGCCCGCTTCGCGCGCGCTATCTGCTAATGCCTTAATACGACCATGATACTTAAATCCAGAGCGATCAAAAGCAACTTCTTTAATTCCCAACGCTAAAGCACGTTCGGCAATGAGTTTCCCTACAAGTTTAGCAGCATCAACATTACCTGTTGCAGTTTTAACAGTTTTGCGAACTCCTGCGTCTAATGTAGAAGCTGCAGCTAAGGTTTTGGAACGGTCCCCTGAAATCAAATACGCATAAATGTGACGGGGTGTACGATGTACACAAATACTAACGCAACGCAATTCAGCAATATGCTTACGCGTTTTAGCTCCGCGCCGTTGTCTTGTTTCTTTTTTCTCACTCATCATTTCACCTTACTATTTTTTCTTGGTTTCTTTCAAACTAATTTTCTCGTCAGCATAGCGAATTCCTTTACCTTTATAGGGTTCAGGGGGACGATAATTACGAATATCCGCTGCTGTTTGACCAAGGATCGCACGATCCACACCTTTCAAAATAATTTCGGTTTGCGAAGGCGTATCAACACTTACTCCTTGAGGCAATTTATGATCGATAGGATGTGAAAAACCTAAAGACAAATTCAAGGTGCTACCTTGTGCTTTAGCACGATATCCCACACCTACAAGCGTTAATTTGATTTCAAATCCTTTGGAAACACCTTCAATCATGTTAGCCACATTGGCACGTAAAGAACCCGCATGCATTTTCGACTCTTTGTTTGCAGCATCGAACTTTACCGTCACTGTAGTACCTTCTTGCTCTAACCGCACTTCTGGGTGAATAGCACAAGCCAACTGACCTTTACCACCCTTCACCTCAACTTTTGCAGGCGAAATGGTTACAGTAACACCATTTGGCACGGAGATGGGTTTATTTGCAATTCTTGACATCTTTCAATCCTTAACCTTACGCAACGAAGAACAATACTTCGCCGCCTAAACCTAACTTACGTGCTTCTCTATCGGTCATTAATCCTTGTGACGTAGAGACAACAGCAACACCCAAGCCTCCCATCACTGAAGGTAACTCTTTAGAACCACGATAAATACGTAGACCCGAACGACTCACTTTTTCTAAAAGCGAAATCACAGGTTTGCCTTGATAATATTTCAAAGCAACTTTGAGAGTAGGCTTAGCACCTTCGAGGGTAGCTACATCTGCTAAATAACCTTCAGCTTGAAGGAGTTTAGCAATAGCTGCTTTAACTTTCGAAGCAGGCATTTCCACTGAATCGTGTTTTGCATTTTGCGCATTACGAATTCTGGTGAGCATATCTGCGATTGGATCTTGCATTGTCATAAGCTTTCCTTTCCTTAAATTACCAACTAGCTTTAGTGAGACCGGGAACTTGGCCAAACATCGCCATCTCTCTTAACTTGTTGCGACCTAAACCAAATTTGCGGTATACCCCGTGTGGGCGTCCCGTTAGTTGGCAACGTCTGCGCAAACGAATAATACTTGAGTTTTTAGGCAAATTTTGCAACTTGGCTTGCGCATCCCATTTATCTTCTTGCGAAGCCTCAGGATTCACAATAATTGCTTTTAACTCAGCACGTTTTTTTGCATATTTTGCAACGAGCTTTTCTCTTTTTAATTCACGTTCAATGATACAAAGCTTAGCCATACTTCCTCACTTAGTCTTTTAAAGGGAAACCGAAGGCCAGAAGCAAAGCCTTTGCCTCTTGATCAGTTTTCGCCGTTGTTGTAATCGTAATATCCATCCCACGGATTTTATCAACTTTGTCATAATCAATCTCAGGGAAAATAATCTGTTCTTTCACACCCATACTGTAGTTACCACGCCCGTCGAAAGAACGACCATTTAAACCACGGAAGTCACGAATACGGGGAATTGCAATTGCAATCAGACGATCCAAGAATTCATACATTCGAGTACCACGCAAAGTTACTTTGCAACCAATAGGCCAACCATCACGAATCTTAAATCCAGCAATTGACTTACGAGTTAAAGTCACAACTGGCTTTTGTCCAGAAATCGCCGTCATGTCGGTTACAGCAAAGTCAATCATTTTTTTGTCCTTTGATGCTTCGCCCACACCCATATTCAAGGTGATTTTTTGAATCTTCGGAATCTCCATGACATTCGCATACTTAAACTGCTCTTGCATGGTTTTGATAACGCTATTTTGATAATGTTCTCTTAAACGTGCCATTTCTCTTTTCCCTAAGCAATAACGATGTTATTCGATTTATAAAAACGAACTTTTTTGCCATCTTTCTCTACACGAATACCAACACGATCTGCTTTTTTGGTTTCTGGATTGTAGATAGCTACATTTGAAATATGAACGGGGGCTTCTTTATTGACAATACCACCTTCGATATTTCTATTGGGGTTTGGACGAACATGCTTTTTAATCATATTGAGCCCTTCGACCACGAGGCGATCTCCCATAACACGGAGCACTTTCGCAGTTTTACCCTTGTCTTTTCCTGTGATTATCATCACTTGATCATTGGTTTTAATCTTATTCATACTTCTTATCCTCTACAATACTTCTGCAGCAAGCGAGACAATCTTCATGAATTTCTCGGTTCTGAGTTCACGAGTCACGGGCCCAAAGATACGAGTACCAATTGGCTCATGTTTTGCATTGAGCAATACGGCTGCATTCGTATCAAAACGAATGAGTGAGCCATCTTGACGGCGCACACCCGCTTTGGTACGTACTACGACCGCAAAGAGAACTTCTCCTTTTTTAACACGACCACGTGGAATCGCTTCCTTAACGGTTACTTTAATGATGTCGCCGATCCTTGCGTAACGACGCTTGGAACCGCCCAATACCTTGATACATTCGACAACGCGGGCACCGCTGTTGTCGGCTACATCAAGTTCTGTTTGCATCTGAATCATGGTATTCCCTTAACTCTTCTTACTTCGCTGTACTCACCACACTGACCAAAACCCATGCTTTAGTTTTGGACAAAGGGCGTGATTCTTTAATTAAAACGGTATCACCCATTTTAGCTTCGCTCTTTTCATCATGAACATGAAACTTCGTCGAGCGAGTCAAAATTTTCTCATACTTAGGATGGCGAACTTTCCGTTCAACGAGGACAACAATGGTTTTATCCATTTTATCACTCACTACGATCCCTTCTACAGTTTTGCTCATTTTGCTTGCAACTTCTGCCTGTATTGGAGCTTTTACTGCTTTCGTTGTTTTTGCTGTCTTTGCGGTTGCCATCTTAATTTCCTTTACTTGCTAAAACGGTTTTAGCTCTTGCAATATCCCGACGCGCTGCTTTGAACTGGTGCGATTTCACAGGTTGACCTGCCGCACGTTGTACGCGCAAATTGAATTGCTCTCTTAATTTTTCAGTTACAAAGGCGTTCAACTCTTGAACTGATTTGTCCTTCAATTCTGCTTTCTCTTTTACTGCTGTTTTCGTCTTTTTCATTATAGAACCGTCCTTGTAACAAAGGTTGTTTCAACGGGCAACTTTGCAGCACCCAAACGGAAAGCTTCACGTGCCAATTCTTCTGGCACACCTTCAATTTCATAAAGCACTTTACCTGGTTGAATTTGCGCAACCCAATATTCTACGTTACCTTTACCGCTCCCCATACGCACTTCAAGTGGTTTTTGGGTAATAGGCTTATCAGGAAAAATACGAATCCAGACTTTACCACCCCGCTTTAAGCAACGATTAATAGCACGACGTGCCGCTTCGATTTGGCGCGCAGTTATACGACCAAAAGTCGTAGCCTTTAAGCCAAACTCACCAAAACTTACTTTTGCACCACGCGTTGCAATACCACGATTACGCATTTTATGCTGTTTACGATATTTTGTTCTCTTTGGCTGCAGCATTATTTATCTCCTCTGCCACTGCGGCGACCTGCTTTTCTTGGAGATGCGCGTTCTGCATCCTCGGTCATGACTTGCTCGCCCGCTTTTTTCGACCCTAAAACTTCACCACGGAAAATCCACACTTTTACGCCTAATACACCATAGGTGGTATGTGCTTCATAAACCGCATAATCAATATCCGCACGCAAGGTATGTAATGGAACACGACCCTCACGACACCATTCAGAACGGGCAATTTCAGCACCGCCCAAACGACCTGATACACACACTTTCACACCCAGCGCACCCATTTTCATTGCGTTTTGCACTGCACGCTTCATTGCTTTACGAAACATAACACGTTTCTCTAATTGCTGCGCAATGCTCATTGCTACCAATTTTGAATCTAACTCTGGGCGCTTCACTTCTTCAATCGTGATGTGTGAAGGAACACCTGTCATCTTAGAAACTTCTTTTTTGAGGCGATCAATTTCTTCACCTTTTTTACCAATAATGGCACCAGGACGTGCGGAAAATACAGTCACTTTTACATTATCGGCGGGACGCTCGATCTTGATACGGGAAACTGATGCTTGCAACAATTCTTTATTCAAGAACTCGCGCACCTTAATATCTGCAAGCAGTTTCTTGGAGAAATTTTTACTATCGGAGTACCATACAGAATCCCACTCACGCACGATTCCTAAACGCAAACCCACTGGATTAACTTTTTGTCCCATACATCACCCTTTTACTTGAGATTCTGCTAACCAAACGGAAATATGACATCCCCTTTTGGTAATACGATTGCCACGACCCTTTGCCCGAGCACGAAAACGTTTAAACGAAATCGCTTGATTAACAATGATCCGATCCACTTTCATGTCATCGATGTCTTTGCCATGATTGTGTTCTGCATT
>JACCDN010090673.1_pt1 | contig 13274 bp, 15 predicted proteins | sample 7441691 | NCBI WGS metagenome assembly JACCDN01 (sample SAMN15323439, study PRJNA562643) | freshwater metagenome | isolation source: river surface water | place: USA:Blue River Watershed | collected 2017-08-16 | reverse complement strand
CTGACATCGGCGGTAAATGCGAACGAGTATTGTGCAAGTTTTTGCGGCGCCGGAACTTCTTCCAAATCAATCTCAGGGCGCGGAGTGAATTCGCGAATGACTGAAATCATTGAATCAAAGGAGAAAGCTTTAACTGAATTCACTGCCCAATTCTAAAGTTGGAAGGTGGGATTTCATGGGAGGTAGACCTTAGGGGGGTAGAGTGGTGGGATGGCAACGCTCCTCGCTCTCCTCTCCAGCCTCTTATGGGGAAGCGCTGATTACCACGCTGGAAAGTTGAGCAAGAGATTGCCGGTGATGGTCGTCCTCGGGATTAATCAAGCCTTCGGTCTCATCTTCGGGATTTTTCTCCTCTTGGTGACTCGCACCTGGATTGCCCCCTCATTTGCCAGTGATGGTTATTTCATCAATGGAGCTCTGGCCGGGTTATCTGGATATGCGGGTCTTCTCTGTCTCTACGCTGGTTTATCCACTGGTCGAATGGGCGTTGTTGCACCTATCAGTTCTCTCAGCGTCCTCATCCCACTTGTTTTTGCATTTGTGATCGAAGGCGATCGATTATCAACTCCTGTCGCCATGGGTGTTATCGCCGCCATTATCGGTGGCTTTCTTGCTAGCGGTCCAGAAATCACCCAAGGATTACCGATTCGTCCAGTTTTGCTCGCTCTTGGTGCGGCATTAGGTTTTGGTTCAGCGCTCACATTTATGTCAATTGGTTCGCAAGAGAGCTCTTTACTGACTATGACTACGATGCGGGCCACAACATTCTGCATCAGTGCCGCTTACTTTATTAAGGCTAGGGGTTTTGGCGGTGCAGGCAAGAGAGATATTCCATTGTTGATTGGAATCGGTTGCGCAGACTTCCTGGCGAATTTGTTACTCGGTGTTGCTACCACTAAGGGACTTGTTTCGATTGCAATGGTTCTTGGTTCGCTCTATCCAATTGCAACTGCGGTGTTAGCTTTTATCTTTCTTCATGAACGCCTTCACCGGGCACAATATCTTGGTATCGCGTTAGCTGTTGGAGGAGTCGCGGTTATATCTGCACTCCAGTAAGCGAGTACCTTCAACCTCGAGCTCTTCTTCAATAGTGAAGTAACTCAGTAAATCATCGAGATTTACAAAATGGCCATCACCTTCAATGGGCGAAATTGATAATGAAAGACGATCGACAGCGCCAGCGCTGATGAGCGCCTTCAATAGTTTTACGCCGGACTCAATAATGACATCGCCTTCAAATCGCGATGCGATGCTGCGGGAGATTTTGGCAAGGTCATCACCGACCGTAATTTGCTCCATCATGGGGTGAGGAAGCGTTAACTTCTCTGATCCGCGAGTAAAAATAAAGATGGGAACCTTAGTGGCTCTGTAATCCTCCACTAATGCGCTCTCTCTGCCAGTGATGATTGCTGGGGCCGAACGATGAAGCGCGAGAAATCTCTTTCGATCTGCTGGCGTCGAAAGGGGCGCAGAGTGCCCGCCTTTACTGGTGGCGTTATTGGCACCAACGACCAAAGTTGCAATTAACGCCATTTCTCAACCATATCCGAGCGATTGAGCGCTTTTCACACCAAATTCATACTCTCTGAGCGGGGGTTTAAGTTGAGATTGGCGATAGACCTTGGTTAGCCTTTCACAATGAAACTCCGCCTCTCCTCCCGCGTGGCGCTCTGTGGGCTCACCGTGGTCCTCTCGGCCCCCTTGGCTGGCCCGGCAGAGGCGGCGCCATCATTGGCGCAGATTCAGGCGCAGGTCAATGATCTTCAAGATCAGGCGACCGCCGCCGCAGAGGGAGCGCAAGAGGCGAAGGTAAAGCTAGCCGCCCTTCAGCGAAGCCTCACCGGCATTCAGGCGCAGGCGGCAATCCAGGGCAAGAATGTAGATTCAATCTCTCGCACCTTGGGGGTCATCGCAGTCAATCAATATAAATCTGGATCCCTAAGCCAGAGCCTTGAACTCCTCTTCTCATCCGATCCCGGGCTCTATCTCTCATCAGCGGGGTCATTGGAATCCATCACTCGCCGCAAATCCATTCAATTGAAGAAGTTCCAATCTGCCACCCAAAAACTCAATGCCACCTCACTTACCGTCGAAGATCGATTAGCTCAGGTGAAGGCGCTGGAGAAGAATTTGGCTCAGCAGAGCGCGGTGGCGCAACAGAAGTTGAAGAAGGCAGAAGCGATTCTGGCACGACTGAAGAAGGAAGATCGTGAACGCTTAGCCCGATTGGCACAGCAACAAGAAGATGCTGATCAAGCAAATTCACTTAAACAAGCTAAATCTCTCGGGGGAGTATCGGGGCGGGCCGGTCTCGCAATTAAATTTGCATTTAAACAAATCGGTGACCGCTATGTATTCGGCGCTGATGGAATGACCTATTGGGATTGTTCTGGGCTGACCATGCGCGCATATCAAACTGCCGGTGTCAATCTGCCACATTCATCTGCCGCACAATCTCGAATGGGAAAATCTGTTCCCTTTAATCAGAAGAAGCCAGGTGATTTAGTCTTCTTTGGTCGCCCCGTATCTCACGTCGGAATTTATATCGGTGGAGGCAAAATGGTGCATGCTCCACGATCTGGATCACGTGTAAAGATTGCGAGTGCAAGTTCTCTCGGATCTAAGAGATTGGTCGCGGTGCGACGTTTCTAATGTTGCAGAATGAAAAAACACTCTGCATCACTAATGATTTTGGGCCACGAGCCGGCGGTATTGAAACTTTTGTGATTGGCCTCATCGAACGCATGCCCTTCGGAAGCGTTATTGTCTACACCTCTGCCCAAGGCGATACCAATGAATATGATCGCCAATGGTTGGAGAAATTCGGCGTCGAGGTAATTCGAGATAAAAGCACAATACTGTTGCCGACGCCTCGTGTCGGAAAGGCAGTCACGCGTTTGCTGAAAGAGCGTGAGATCACCCGAGTTTTCTTCGGTGCCGCAGCGCCGCTTGGTCTGCTCGCCCATCGCCTGCGCAAAGCAGGAGCCACTCGGATTGTTGCGCTCACGCATGGCCACGAAGTCTGGTGGGCAAAGGTATGGCCATTTACTTGGGCGATCCGCAGAATTGGCAGCGGCGTAGATGTCCTTACCTATCTTGGTAACTTTACTAAGGAAGCTATTTCGCGATCTCTTAACGGCAGAGCACAAGATGCGATGACGCGTATTGCACCGGGAATCGACACTAGTCACTTCGCTCCCATTGGCGATGCACATCTACTGAAACAGGAACTTGAGCTAAACGATAAACGAGTCATTGTTAGCGTCGGACGCTTGGTGCATCGTAAGGGTCAGGACACATTGGTAGAGGCGATGCCGAGTATCGTGGCAAAGCATCCCGACGCTCATCTGCTCTTTGTGGGAGTTGGTCCGCATCTCGAATACATCCATAAGAGAGCGATTCAACTCAATGTTTTATCTCATATCTCATTCGTCGGTCGCGTTCAGTATGGCGAACTTCCTCGCTTCATCTCTGTCGGTGAGATTTTCGCCATGCCGAGTAGATCGCGCTTAGCAGGTCTAGAGGTGGAGGGTCTCGGAATCGTCTATCTCGAGGCGAGTGCATGTGGATTACCAGTGGTTGGAGGAATCTCTGGCGGAGCGCCTGATGCTTTGCTGGAGGGCGAGACCGGTTTTGCAGTCGATGGACTCAATCCTGCTGCTGTTGCGGAGAAGATCATTTACCTACTGGATAACCCAGAGATTGCATCTGCCATGGGTGCACGTGGGCGTCAATGGATTGTTGATGAGTGGGAATGGCGCAAGTGGTCAGCGAGATTTAATCAGCTCTTAAGCTAGCGATGTTAGCGGTGTTGAAGATGGGCAATCGCTTCAACTCTATTGCGCGCACCTAATTTTCGATAGATAGCAGTGAGATGGCTCTTAATGGTTGCCTCTGAATTGTGTCGCACATGTGCGATTTCCCGAGTAGTGAGCCCTTGGGCAAGTTGATCTAAGATGGATCTCTCGCTAGAAGTTAAGTCATCAATCAACTCACTACCTGCTCGCTCGCCGATAAAGATAAAGCGATTGGGATTGCGAAGAAGATCATCGAGAGTATTAAGCATTGTTTCAAAAGGCAGAGAAAAACTGATTAATCCATTAGCACCACTTGCTTCAACTTCCTGGGCAACTGCCCACGTTGCAGAGCGAGCGAGAATGACTACTGCGGATTTCGAAGGCAGTTCAGATTTTAAGCGGGCGGCAAGCGCCACACCCTTGCCGCCGTCAATACTGTGATTAATCAGGATCACATCAAAGGTTTGTTGCAAAAGAGCAGTACGAGCCTCATCTTGGCTGAAGCAGTAGTGCACTGAGTTGCACCCGCGCGAAAGGAGAGCCGATTTAAGCCCACGTGCCTCAATCTCTTGACCATCAACTATCAAGATAGCGGCGGTAGAGATTGAAGACACGTTAGCGTCCTAGAAAGTGAGGCGATGGGGAAGTGGTCACGCTTACTCTTTTCGGTAGAGGCCCTCAATTGTCTCTGCATACTGTTGTGCAACAACATGGCGCTTCACTGAGAGTTTTGCTGTCAACTGACCGCCTGCAATAGTGAAGTCCTCTGACAGAATCGCAAACTTTCGAATCGATTCGGCTTTCGAGACAGCCTTATTCGCTTCATCAACTGCAGTCTGGATAACTGCAATTAGATCTGGATCGTTGACCAAGGTTTCAACGGTTGCGCCAGTTTTGTTGTTGGCCGCAATCCAACCCTTCAACATATCTGCATCAATTGTGATGAGCGCTGCGATAAATGGTTGGTTGTCGCCGACGACCATGCACTGGCTCACCAATGGATGAGCGCGGAGACGATCTTCAAGAACTGCTGGTGCGACATTCTTTCCGCCAGCAGTCACGATGAGTTCCTTCTTGCGTCCTGTTATGTACAAGAAGCCATCTTCATCGAGGCGGCCAAGGTCGCCAGACTTAAACCACTTACCATCAAAGACTTCCTGGTTAGCAGCATCGTTCTGCCAATATCCACGCATCACGATATCGCCGCCAATTAGCACTTCACCATCATCAGCGATCTTGATTGAAGTACCTGGAATTGGTCGACCAACAGAGCCGATACGAAGCTCCGATGAAAGGTTGAGAGTTGCGCCTGCTGTTGTCTCAGTCAATCCATAACCTTCAAGGATTGTTACACCGGCGCCGCGATAGAAATGTCCGAGACGTGCACCAAGTGGCGCTCCACCGGAGATTGCCGCCTCTACTCGACCGCCAAGTCCATTGCGAATCTTTGAGTAGACAAGGGCATCGAAGAGCTTGTGCTTGAGCGAGAGAAGCGGCTTGAACTTCTTGGCATCAAGATTTTCGGAATATGCGATAGCAACTTCGGCAGCTTTACGGAAAATCTTTCCTTTACCTGCCGCTTCGGCCTTTGCTTCTGCGCCGTTGTAGACCTTCTCAAAGATTCGTGGCACTGCAAGTACGAAAGTTGGCTTAAATGTAGCGAGATCGAGGGGGAGCCGTCCTGCCGGATCGCTGCAATGAGCCAAATGAAGACCTGCAGTAATCGAACCGATCTGCACCATACGTCCGAAGACGTGTGCAACAGGTAAGAAGAGAAGCGTTGATCCGCCTGGCTTTAAGAAGAGATCACTTGCACCTTCAACGACATTGCCACATTCAGCGAGGAAGTTTCCATGAGTGAGTTGAACTCCCTTTGGACGACCTGTTGTGCCAGATGTGTAAATAAGAGTTGCTAATGTCTCTGGTGTTAATCCTTTACGACGATTATCGATTTCAGCATCTGAAATGTGCGCCCCTGATGTTCGAAGAACTTCAAGTACATCTTCAGTCATCGTCCAGATGTGACGAGTATGTGAAGGAAGAACTGTTGAAACGAGCTCTCGATGTGCTGGAGTTTCAACAATCAATGCAACTGAACCGGAGTCATTGAGGATCCAATCAACTTGTTCAGCTGATGAAGTTTCATAAATTGGCACTACAACTGCACCAGCAAACCAAGAGGCAAAGTCGAGAATGGTCCACTCGTATCGCGTACGAGCCATGATGGCGATGCGATCGCCAGGGTTGATTCCCGCAGCGATAAATCCTTTAGCAGCAGCGCGAACATCGTTCTCGACTTCACGAGCAGTCATTGGTTGCCAGCCATCGCCCAATGGACGAGACATGGTGATGCGCTCAGGCTCAAACCAAGCGCGCTCAGCGATGAGATTGGTGAGGTTTCCCTCAGTGGCAGCAGGTACAAGTGGCTTGGTAGTGACTTCATTCATGGCGCTAACGCTAGTGGTGAGAGTCAGAAAAAGGGAAGAGTTGGTAGCCTTTGTCACATGTCAACATCCTTAGAATTTTCGACCGGATCCATCGAGATCGACGCTCCGCTAGCCGAGGTGGCGGCGAAGCTGACCGCCATCGTTAATTACCCACAGTGGCTCACCTCAATCAAAAAGGTCGAGGTTGAATCAACCGACGATCAAGGTCGAGTTACCCAGGCAACCGTGGCTATCGATGCCGGCGTGATGAAGGATCGCGCAACCCTCGCCTATGACTGGGCGGCTGCACCTAATGAGATCTCGTTCTCATTAGAGGAAGCTGACCTCATGACCGCAATGGATGGCAAGTACACATTAAAGGCAGTAGATAGCGATACGACCTTGGTAACGTACCAACTAGGAGTTTCACTCTCACTCCCAGTTCCACGCATGATGATTTCGAAGACCGAGAAGTCAACTATTGATCAGGCGCTCAAAGAGCTGCAGGCGCAGTTCGAATAATGAGTAACGCAACAGGCGAAAACAGATCCAGTCGATACACGATTGGTATTGATGTCGGCGGCACCAAAGTTTTAGGTGGAGTTGTCGATACTGATGGAAAAGTTCTCACCACCTCGCGAAGAGATACACCACGTGAAGGCGGCCAAGCGCTTACGACAGCGATTGCTGAGGTTGCACTCGAGCTCGCGGCGCAACATGATGTGAGCGCCGTTGGGCTCTCTGCTGCTGGATTCGTTTCATCCGATCGAAAGACGATGCTGGCAACACCGAACATTGCAGGATGGAATGGCGTTCAACTGGATGCAGTGCTTACCGAGATGATCAAACTCCCTGTTGTATTAGAGAACGATGCCAATGCCGCTGCCTGGGGTGAAAAAACTTTTGGTGCCGGTAAAGGCAAAGAGAATATGTTGATGGTCACTGTGGGCACCGGTATCGGTGGCGGAATCATTGTGAATAATCAATTGCTCCGTGGAGCATTTGGAATTGCAGCAGAAATCGGACACCTTCGCGTTCTTCCAGAAGGTCATCTATGCGGATGTGGTGCTCGAGGATGTTTTGAACAATATGCTTCTGGAAATGCGCTCCTTCGTCACGCGCGCGAAGCAATTGCGGCCAGCCCTGATTTGGCGCGCAACCTACTTTCACGTGGTGATGGAACGCTAGAAGGATTGACTGGGCGTGCGATCACGGAGGCTGCTCGCGAAGGTGATCAAGTAGCTTTGGCAGCATTTAATACAACTGCACAATGGCTCGGTGCTGGAATTGCTTCTTTGTCAGTCATTCTCGATCCTGAGTGCGTCGTGATTGGTGGCGGAGTCGTTGATGCTGGAGAGATTCTCCTTGCTCCTACCCGCGCAGCGATGGAGCGATATATGCCATTTGCTGGCAAGCATCCTTATCCAGAAATTATTGCCGCAACCCTTGGTAACGAAGCTGGTTTAGTCGGCGCAGCCGATCTAGCTCGCGCTGAATAATCAGTGCGAGCATTCGCCAAATCTACATTTCACCTGGATATCGAACTCCAATTTGTGCTCTAATGTCATCCATTTGTTGCATCATTACCAATGATGTTGCATGAGTCATCAGTGGTGACTCAATCTCTCCACTTCTTACAACCCGTGCAAACTCCGCCGCCTCTTCGCGGAGGCCATTGCCTTCATAATTCTTGGGGAAGTCGGTGACCTCACCTTCGCGAGTGATCAAGCGATAAGAGGTAGGTGCATAGAAATAGTCATCGACCTCGAGGCGCGCCTTGTCGCCGGCGATCATGGCCGAAACACTTCCGCGAGCCCCCATTGTGCAAGAGAGAGTTGCGTGTGCACCGCTTTGGTAGGTAAGAATCATTGATGTATTGAGATCAACTTTCTTATAAGTCAAAGTCGCAACAGCTTTAATGGATGTTGGTTCGCCCAGTACTAGATGGGCAATTGTCAGCGGATAGATTCCAAGATCGAGCAGGGCGCCCCCTCCGAGTTCTGGTTCCCATAAACGTGCTGCGCGTGTGTATGGAATGTATTGGCCATGGTCGGCAACAACGGAGTGAATTTCACCAAGGGCGCCACTTGAGATAAGTTCTTTGATCGCATGAATGTGAGGAAGGAAACGGGTCCACATCGCCTCCATCAGAGGAATGCGATGGGTTTGGGAATATTCAATCAACTCTTTTGCTTCTGTTGCATTGACGGTAAAAGCTTTTTCACAGAGAACGGGCTTACCGGCCCTCATCGCAAGGAGAGTGTTGGCGTGATGCATCGGGTGTGGAGTTGCAACATAGATTGCATCCACATCAGAAGCGACTAGATTTTCATAGGAAGAGAAAGGAATGCACCCTGGAAATCCAGAGGCGAACTTCTCTGCTGATTCCTTGGTACGGGAACCAACAGCAGCAACTACATGGCCATCGAGAAACGCTAAGTCTTCGGCAAATTTACGAGCGATTCCACCAGAACCTAAAATACCCCAACGAAAATCACTCATAGTTGCGCTCCATCACTTTCATCTCCGCCTTTACGATGCCACCATCTTTTGATGGCGCTAACAATATTTTTGTAGGAAGTTTTCTCGGAATTCTGTACACGATTGATGCGATGTAACTCATCGGCCTCTTCTCTCTCCAGCTCATCAAGATCGTCGAGATAAGTGCGAGGAGAGGATTGGTCGAGATTGAGCCCTGAGACCATTGATTCGAACTCAGCGTTGATGAGATCCATCTCATCGTCTCTGCTGGGCTCGTTAGGTGCCATGATGGAATACTTGCACATGAGCCTGCGGAAATCTCCACCTCGGGAGGGAGACATTTCCGCTCCGGCGATGGCTACTCAGATATTCGCACTTGCGTGGGGCTTGTTATAGATTAAGCGCCATGAACAACCTGCCGTATGGCACGCTGCGAGCATTCTTAACACCATTCTTGATGCTCCTCTTTCGCCCCAAGGTAAAGGGTCTGCGGAATGTTCCCGCCAGCGGTCCGGTGATTATCGCCTCCAACCACCTCTCCTTTAGCGATTCTATTTTTATGCCACTCGTTGTACCTCGTAAGGTCACTTTCTTGGCTAAGTCGGAGTACTTCACGAGCCCTGGCCCGAAGGGCCTATTGAAGAAGTTAACTTTTATCGCGCTCGGTCAGGTGCCGGTAGATCGTTCTGGCGGTCGCCGCAGTGAGGCAGCTTTGATAACTGGGCTAAAAGTTCTGGCAGAAGGCAACTGTCTCGGAATTTACCCTGAAGGAACACGATCACCGGATGGTCGCCTTTACAAGGCGCGCACTGGTATCGCTCGCTTGGCAATTGAATCTGGAGCGCCAGTTATTCCGGTTGCAATGTTTAATACCGACAAAATTCAGCCAACCGGCACAGTGATCCCAAAGGTAAAGCGCGTAGGCATGACTTTCGGAGAGCCGATGTATTTTGAGGGTGATTCGAGTAACGCAATTTTCTTGCGCGAATGTGCCGATGCAATCATGAAGCGCATTCAGCAGATGTCTGGACAAGAGTACGTTGACACTTACGCCGTTAAAGGTGCAAAGCCATCAGAAGAGAGCAAGAGCGAAGACGAGAACTAGTTCTCGAGATTTAAACGTCCTTCGAGAAAGTTGCACGCGTGGCATTCCGGGCCAGCGTCTGGATAATCGCCATCTATGACGGTGATGAACTCTTCCAGTAATCGTGACAACTTTTCGGGATTGCGTTCTACCGGCACATAAATTTGATTGACTCCAAAACCCATTTCGTTAGAGACAAATTCATTTGGTCTAGTCTGCGCAACTCCAGCTAACTTCCAGATGAGCAGCCCCATAGTCTGTACAGAGAAAGCTTTTCCAGAGAGCGGATTCTCAAGCGTGAAGGCGTAAGCCTCAAGTTGTGGCTGATAGAAGTCGCCATTGTCGCGTTCGGAGTCCGAAACCTTGCAATCAATAATCCCGACGGTGCCATCCTCGTAATGACCGAGAAGATCGTAGATTCCACGGAGTTTCCATTGAGTTTCAATTCCATTGATAACAATGTTCTTTGACTTAACCCATTGACCCCATTGCTTCACCGTACCGGCTGGAAGAGATGGATTGAGCGCAGGCATTGGTGCTCGACGGAAGTACTCTTCCTGAAATGTTGAGAGCGACTTAAGGAGCGGAAAATCTCTCTTGAGTTCAAAAGAGAACCAATACTTAATCCAAATACACCTCTTGCATGTTGAAAATCCAAAGGTGAGATCAGATGGTGCAATAAATTCACGAGCAGGAGCAGCTGGTTTCTTCATGGACTTATCCTCTCGCTAACTACCGACAAGCGCAGAGTAAAGAACAGCTACGCCCAAGGTGATCATGACAACGCCACCGAAAGAGCGCAGGCGCTCGAGGCGAGAATTGTTCTTTGCCAACCAGTTACGTGCAGTTCCGGCTAACAACCCCCACGCGCCATCTGAGATGAAGGCAAGTACGCAGAACGTCAGACCTAGGAAGAGCAGTTGGGTTGTTACTTTTCCGCCATCGATATCAACAAATTGAGGGAGCACGGCAGCGAAGAAGACGATTGCCTTTGGATTGAGAACCCCCACCCAGAACCCATCGCGGATTGATTGCAGGGGAGTGGGTCCAATTGGACCTTGGTTTGTCATATCTGATGCATGCGCAGCTCGTTTTCGAATCGCATCTATTCCAAGATAGATGAGGTAGAGACCGCCACCCCATTGGACTGCAATGTATGCAAGGTCGAACCTCTGTAGCACTGGTCCCAATCCGAGTGCGACTAAAGTGGAGAGCACAAACGAACCAGAGACATTTCCAAGAACGGTCAGTACCGAAGTTTTTCGTCCCCACGCAATTGCGCGGGCAATAACAAAGAGAACGCTAGGCCCTGGCGCGAGGATGATAATCATCGCTGCAATCAGGTACTCCGGATAGCGAGTTGGAATCACCTGCAGAGCCTAGCGTTCTCTTTCTTAGTTTTCTTAGTTTTTCTGATTTAGTATGAATTACTTACGGATTTTTGATACCGCATTGAGAATTTGATATCCAAGAACTGCAACGAGAGTTGCATTGACGATGCCAGTGAATGTGTACTGACCTCGTGTCCATGAAATGTCGGCGATACCAATAATCATTGCAGAACCTGCGATGATGAGGTTATTTGAGTTAGAGAAGTCAACCTTGGCATCAATCCAAATGCGCGCTCCAAGAATTCCGATCATTCCAAAGAGAGCTACCGCAACTCCTCCTAAGGCTCCAACCGGTGTAGCGCTGAGAACAGCACCAAACTTAGGTGAGAGTCCAAGCAAGATTGCACCAACGCCAGCGACCCAGTAAGCAGCAGTGGAGTAAACGCGGGTTGCTGCCATGACGCCGATATTTTCTGCATATGTTGTGGTTCCTGATCCACCGCCGGCACCTGCAATTGTGGTTGCAAGACCATCGGCAAATAGGGCGTTACCCATCTCATCATCGAGGCTCTTGCCAGTCATTGCTGCAACTGCCTTGACGTGTCCGACGTTCTCTGCAATCAGTACAAGTACTACAGGTAAGAAGAGCAACATGGTGCTGCCCTTAAATGTCGGTGTCTCGAATGTTGGCATCGCTACCCATGCTGCAGATTTGATGCCATCTGTATTGACATCACCTTGAATGAGAGCAACGAGGTAACCAATGACGATTCCGGCAAAGATGCTGACGCGTCCAAGGAAACCTTTTGAGAATGCACTGATGAGCGCAATAGATGTAAGAGTGATGATCGCTAATAGAGGCTCCTTGGTGAAGTTGCCCTTTGCAGCGCCAGCGAGATTGAAGCCGATGACCATCACAATAGTTCCGGTCACAATCGGTGGAAGCGCGGCATCGATCCAATTAATGCCAGCTGCCTTCACAATCAAACCTACAACTGCGAGTACAACACCGGTAAAGACGATTCCACCAAGAGCGCCAGCCATTCCAGCTGACTTATCTGCCATGGCAGCGCCAATCGGTCCAAGGAATGCGAATGATGAGCCTAGATAGCTAGGAACCTTGTTGCGAGTAATTGCGAGAAAGAGGAGCGTTCCGATACCGGAGAAGAAGAGAGTTGTTGTTGGTGGAAAACCAGTAATAATCGGCACCAAGAAGGTGGCGCCAAACATGGCTGCGATGTGCTGGAGTCCTACGCCAATGGTGCGTGGCCAGGTGAGGCGTTCATCCGTTGAAACGACTTCACCGGCAGAGATTGATTTGCCATCGCCGTGGAGTTTCCAAGTGAGGGACATATAGATCCTTTCCGCAAGGGGCGCGGCCGACCCGCACAGGGGTGCCGACGCCGTTGTTGTTGGGGAAGTAGTTCAAGGTTAGAGGCTAGAGTGGCCTACACCACAGTATTGAGCGTGGCGTGGCGTCTTTGCCATTTACCTCTATTTCGGGTTAACTATCGCCCAGATATATCGAGACGATATATTGATTCGATACAACTATCGAAAAAGAGAATCGAGCCGACAATGCGTTCACGTGTGGAATCCCTGGAGTTTGCTCTCCTCGGCCTTCTCGCGCAGGGACCGTTGCATGGATATGAGCTTCGCAAGCGAATGGTGACCATATTTGGTCCCTTTAAAGCGATCTCATTCTCAGTTCTCTACCCGCAACTTCGTCGCATGCTTCTTGCTGGATATATCCAGGAAGAGGCGGTCGACCGGGGGAGCAAGCGTCCACGAATCGTCTATGCCATCACTAAAGAAGGTCTGGCACGTTTTGAGTCGCTCACCGAATCCGTCAGCGCTGATGCTTGGGAAGATGAAGGTTTTGAGATTCGTTTCGCCTTCTTTAGCCCAACACCATCAAAGAGCCGGGTTCGTATTCTGGAAGGGCGTTTACGTCGACTTCAAGAGAAGGCTGAAATCCTTCGCGACGAAGTAGAAAAGTCACCTATTGGAATCGATAGGTACCTTCAAGAATGGCGCCGCCATTCGCTTGACTCTGCGGATCGTGAAATTGCATGGCTGCAGGAAATGATTACAACCGAGAGGAAATCTAAGTGAAGATCACAACAGGAGCTGGCGACATTCGCGTTGCCATCGT
>JACCDN010849480.1_pt1 | contig 13283 bp, 17 predicted proteins | sample 7441691 | NCBI WGS metagenome assembly JACCDN01 (sample SAMN15323439, study PRJNA562643) | freshwater metagenome | isolation source: river surface water | place: USA:Blue River Watershed | collected 2017-08-16 | reverse complement strand
GGGATCACAAAAGCGTGTTATAGAGTGATCCCATCGACAGGACAGGATGACTGTAAGACGAAGAAATGAAATCGGGAAGAAAAGTTGTGAAAGTGTTATGCGACACCATCGATCCCATGATCAAACAAAGATAACTGTGCAAGTATGGGAGGAGAATGGGAAGCAGTTGCTTTTGTGAGTCTGACGAAAAACGCTCCATGGATTGTCAGGATCACGAGGACGCTCTTGAGGATCACCATAGCTCTCTCTATCACGATGATCATGTATATCGGTGTGCAAACAGTGATCGCCTGATTGAGCGGAGGTAGTATCGGCGATAAGATCAAAGAGCTAACGAATGTGATTCTATGATTACTCTTGGCACTCTCGGCAGTCGGTATCGTCTATCTGATCCAAGCGATAGCGATGAACTCACTCAATGCGGTTGGGACGATTATTTAGATACTAAAGTTAGACAGTAAACAGTAGCACAGTAAGACAGTAGGATAATTGATCATTGTGTATTTGATTCTTACTGTGTAATTATATAATGGTTAATGCATTTAACTCTCCATTCTTCTCTCATGACTTGGTCATCGCTTAGCAAAAAGACACTTGGGTTGAGTATTGTCGCCAGTCAGATAGTCGCTTCTTTTTCTCATGCACTGAGACTGAGTATACCACCGAGCGATGGGTTTCGTGATATCGCGGTGACAGGTCCTCAGCATATCGAGAGTAATGGTGATCTTGTCTACAACTATATTCAGCTAGCTAATCAATATCTCCGAGCATCGCTGGCATTGATCGCTTTCATCGCTGTGGTCTATGTCGGATTCAAATTTCTCACAAGTAGTGCATCTGACCCTGATGAGGCGAAGACAGCTCTCAAAAATGTATTGATCAATGCGGGAGTGGGTATTCTCATCGTCATGATGTCCTATACCATCGTGAGATTGATCATCAATATCCTCTAAGTGTCAGAGATACTTTTTTCGCTAAATGTCTTGCAATTGCATACCGCTATCGCTATAGTGATCGGTATTGTTTTTATTTATCATGCAATAACGCACATGGCACACAAAAAAGCCACCGGTTCCGTAAAGAACGTCAAGGATAGTAATCCTAAGTTTCGTGGTATCAAAGTATTTGGCGGACAGGCTATCAATGCTGGAGGTATCATCGCTAGACAAGCAGGAAGCAAATACAAACTCGGACGCAATGTCTATATGGGTAATGACTTCACTGTCCATGCAGGGATAGATGGTATGGTCGCTTTCTCGAAGAAGAAGAGAGAAAGATTCGACGGGAGAAAATATCTCGAGACCTATGTCCATGTCGAGGCGGTAGCATAATGGGCGAAAGCTAAGCTATAAAGCTAAACAAGGAATACTTAATGACTTACTATTTTAATGTTTAATTACTGTTATCATGTCAAATATCGGACCAAAAAAGAAAAGATCGATTTCCAAGAGGAAGATCAGACATGCTTCATGGCAGAATGATATCCTCAAGAAGCTCACCAATATGGTCGCTTTGGCGAAATGTACAAACTGTGGTGCGATGAGATTGTCACACAGAGTCTGTAAGTCTTGTGGTTTTTATAATGGTAAGCAAGTCCTTACTATCAAAGCTCCCAAAGCAAATAAAGTTATAGATGCGTAATACACTCTTTTTGTCTGTGGGAGAGGTTATATTATGATAAATCGATTCGATTATTTTCAGGATATGAGAAGATCTTATGTTATATGGATTATCTATCTTTTTTATCTGGAGATTAATCAAATAATGAAAAAGAATATCCCATCTATATTGTTAGGACTATTGATTATTTGTTGATGGATCTGCTTGAGAGTGCTTATTAATCATATAATAGATGTGGTATATTTTTATTATTCTATAGAAGAAATCTCTTTTTACAATATTGAATTTGAAGAAATAGTACGATACTCCTGGGAGGCATTATCTATAGTCTTTTTAACATTTTTTTATACTATTAATACGATACCTTCAAGAATACGACAAACAGTATTGTTTCCTTATGCTATAATTGCTTTTCTTTCTTTTCTTTTGTCATTACTCGCATCATTATTGTTACCATTAATACGATCATTAATTCATGGTTCATTTTCTTTTGATTTTGAGATAATCTTTTTCTTGTTTGGTCGTATAGTGCCAATTATTATCTCCTTTATATTGATTGTTGTGATTCGTAGAAAATATCCCTCTTTAAGTATAGAATAATTCTTAAATATTATATCTTTTAGATTGTTACCTTATGTTATGAACATCTATGCGAGAATGACTTCGAGGAAGATTCTCGTTATGATGATCTATGCATGTATCACACAGCAGTTGTGTGATCGTTATGATGAGCTTCGTGATTTCCGTATGGATATCGTCAAGTCTGCTCTCACTCATCTCCCCGAAAGTTATCGTTTCCCACTCTTTAGCGATACCACTGCAACCACTGCGTTAGCGGAGTATATGATAGTGTGGTTTTTTAATACAGAAAAAAACCATCAGATCGATATGCATTTCATCACGACGGTTGCTAAACTTCGAGATGAGCATATTGTCACATTGATTGCACTGATCAATACGCATACGACGACCTTCACGCTGATGCAGATGGATCCGATGGATCAAGCTCTTCTCCTCGCAGGAGGGATGGAGTATATCGCTCATCAGACACCCAGAGAAGTCTTGATCAATGAGATGATAGAGATAGCCAAGAGATATGGCGATGAGACTTCTCCGAAGTTGATCAATGGTATCGGTCACAAGATGATAGAACAGTTGGCAAAGTAGACAGTAGAATCGTCTTTCTATCGACTTTATAAACCTTAGGAACTTTATAACTTTATAAACTGTATGCATATCCTCGGGATCGATCGATGAACGAAGCGTATCGGCTTGGCGACCATGGATGCGAAGCATCCTATCCCTTTGCCACTGGGATATGTGACCAATACCCCTGACCTCTACCCCAACCTCGCTTCGCTCGTGATCGAGAAGTCGATTACTACTATTGTTGTCGGTTATCCAGAGAGAAATAAAGCTCTCACCGTGAGTATTGATAAGTTTATCACCAATCTTGGCTATAGTATAGATCCTCGTATCCAGATCGTCCGTATTGATGAACATTTCTCGAGTGTGCAAGCATCGGAGCTGACTCATATCACGAGCTGATCCTATCGCAAAGACATCTCCCAAGATACCGTCAGTGCGATGGTATTGCTGGAGAGACGAAAAGAATGACAAGTTCAGAGTTAAGAGTTTAGAGATTTGCGGATTCATTTGCGTCATGTTGAGCGGAACAAAGTGGCATCGAAACATCTCTCTTGATTTTTAGAATTACTTATTTATTGTAGAGTGAGATCCTTCAACTTCGTTCCATTTCATTACACTTCGTTCAGGATGACGCAGTTTTATTATTTATCATTCATATGTCTCTTCTCTCGCTTATCAAAACACACAGCTATCACCTCGTCTCGGGGTTGAAAGCTCTTATCGGTCTGATAATCCTCCTTTCGCTCTATACCCTTATCGATCCATCGAAGGATACCGCTGTCGCACTGGGCGGTGCGATGGTGGGCGTCTTTCTCATGGTATGGTGAGCGTCATTCTTCGCCTTCCGATGATGGAAGCAGTGGTCGACGCATCCGAGTCAGCTCACAAATACTCGTCGTCATAGTATCTTGGTCGAGAGTTATCAGTTGTCGCTACTCTTCGGTATTTACTGTCTCATCAATGTGATCCTCCTCCTCAATAAAGCACGAAACCGTCGACTCGGAGCCTGACTCTTTGTTGTCTTCTTGGTATTGCAGTCGTTCTTGATATCGTCGTCGAGTAAGGAATAAAGATTCTATTGCGTCATTGCGAAGTAGCGTAGCGGATGAAGCAATCCAAAAAATTAGATAATGGATTGCTTCACTGCGTTCGCAATGACGCAAATTGCACACGTTTATTTTAACTTTCCATCATCTCATGACACAAATAACAACATCTGACGACAAGCACGACGAGCATGATCATCACGAGCATGATCATCATCGTCATGATGGTGACGACTGTGACAATGATCACTTTCTCCGTCCAGATATCGACTACATCATGCACAATTATGATAACAATCCTGATGAGATGACGGATGCGATCTGTAGGCAGCTCGAGACAGTCTATGATCCAGAGTTTCCACTTGTGGATATCTTTACCCTGGGTCTGGTCTATAGTATCGTGATCGACTATGATGAGCATATCGTCGATATTGTGATGACCTATACGACACCCGCTTGTCCCGAGGGAGAGCTGATCCAGACCTTGATGAAGAATGCGATCACTGCCAAGTTTCCTGCTTTTACCGTGACGATACAAGTGACCTTCGATCCGATGTGGTCGCTCGATAGCATTAGAGATCAGGATCTCAGGAGGATGTTTGAGTAATTATATCTTCTGTTGTAATATGAGGAAAACGCTTCGCTGAGACCATACTTTGCATTCGCTTCACGAGACCTTGCCCTTGATGCAAAAGTAGGCAAAAGATCAAGACACACGCGAGGCCTGTACAGATTGTTATTGATAGTTGAGGATACGAAGCTTACTCCTTGCACTAAAGTACTTCCTTTGGTCGCCCTAAAGGGTCCCCGTCGTTCGCTGACGAGGAGGAGGTTGTTATTGATGTTACAGTTACACGTCGACTCGCAGTTTGTGTGTCACAATTTTGTTTACCATTTTCTTTTGTTATTTTTATCTCTCTTGTGAGATATACTATCTCGTAATTTAAAAACTTCTCCTCGGAGAAGTTTTTTAGAGACGCATTATATGTAGATTATACTTTTGCTTTCTTCTTCACTGTCGCTTTTTTTACGGCCATCTTTTTCGCTACGACCTTCTTCGTGGGCGTTTTTATAGCAAGTTCTTTGGTTATGGTACTTGTTTGTTTCTTGAGTTGTCTGAGTGTCGATTTCACTCTTTTCACGATCTTCTTTGCTTTACGAGGACGGAATGATTCTATGACAGTGATCGTCTCGATGAAGCTGTCATGTGTCTTCGCTTTGCCGACATAGTAGACACCGAGACAGTACTTGCTACAGCCTTTGGCTTCTGCGACTCCCATAGCTTTGATAGTCGTATGACTAGCACAAGATGTGTTGTTTGACTTGCTCTCGACGATAGCAAATGATGGCAGATGGTGTCGCTTCGCTTTCTCATCTCTCATATCTCTGACGGAGATGTCGAGGTCGATGGTGATTCTCTCGTCGTTTTTCTTGCTACAGAGTGTGATCCTCTGATAACGAGTAGCGATAGCAGGAGAGAGATCTTTCCTGATAAATCCACTATTGAAACTTTCACCGATACGAGCATAATACTCTTGAGCGTCAGGTGTGATCGTTTGTGTTTCATGTACAGGGATCTGATATCTGAACTTGCGGGTGACATCACCTTCTTTGTGTTTGACTTCGAGGAAGCCGAGGCTACTATCGACATAATGTCTCGTCCTGACTTTCATCCTCGTCGCATCTTTGTATTCGTGTTGGTAGTAGAGGAGGTAGTCCTCGGTGTCCATATAGACATTATCATAGTTGAAGAGTGAGATATCTTTGATGGTGAGGACATAGTAGTCGTCTTTGAGTTTATCCATCATCTCGTCGAGCTGTGACATGGTCAGGATATATTTTTTATCGATCCTCTCCATGAGCGACATCGTACTATTGAGCTGATCCAGCGAGATAGGCGAGAACTGCTTGAGGACGGTCTGGAGATGGTCTTTTTTGATGTTTTTGATGGCTTTCGGTCTCATAGTCTGGGTATGAAGAAGATATAAATACTTTTCAGATCCAAGTATAACTTCTTTTGATCGAGAGACAAAAAAGACCTCTCGGACAGGAGTGATGGTCTTGCGATATGGAGAAAGTATGACCTATTATGGGATATGGAGGCATGTGGGATTCTTATGGTAAAAAAAACCTGACTGTGGGTCAGGCTACTATAACTATTTGGTCGGGTTTTCTTATTCAAGGCATTCTATCAATACTCAGGCCGTTTTCGCTTCTTCAACTTCTCATGCAACTAACGCTACTATATCATTGGGGTAGTGTAATGTAACTTTGCCTGCGGTATTTTGTAATGTTTGTCATATGCTGGATGATAAAAGAATGCTCTCTATTTCCTTTTTTTTGAGAAAATCAAGAACTACAGCGAGATTTCATGCATTATTAAGCTTTGTATTGGTGCCTTTTATTGTTAGTTGTGTGAGACCAGTAGCATTAGTTTGATTAGGCATTGTGTGAAAATAGAACATAAAAGTATTATCTCCTCCCCATCGCAGCGACAATCTGATCCACAAACTCTTGTGTCTCGCTAGGGAGCTCAATCTCGTGAATCTCGATCTTGTCTATGAGATCTCCCTGAGCGATAGCATTGACCACTGCCATATCCTCGTCATCGAGGACTCTCCCGAAGACGCTATGTCTGCCATCGAGCCATGGTGTCTCGACATGCGTGATGAAAAACTGACTTCCATTACTCCCAGGACCAGAGTTTGCCATCGAGAGGACGCCAGGTCCACTATGACGGAGATTAGGATGGAATTCATCGGGAAATTGATAGCCAGGTCAGCCTGTTCCCGTCCCGAGAGGACATCCTGTCTGGACCATGAAGTCGTCGATGACACGGTGGAAATTCAATCCATCATAGAAGCCATTTTTCGCCAAAGTGACAAAGTTGCTGACGGTAAATGGCGTCTTGTCTGTCTCGAGGACGAGACGAATCGGTCATTGGGAAGTATGGATAGTGGCGTGATGATTCATATAGTGAAGGTTTGTAAACTAAATAGTTAAACAGTAGGACAGTGAGACAGTGTTTTATATATTTTATTGTGGCTTACTCATGGTTCATCTCTTCTTGTATCGTATAGCTCAGATGATGAGAGCGACGACGATAAGCATGATGATAGCAGCGACAGGTCTAAAGCGAAACCATGCGATAGCGATCGTCACGATACCGACTGCTAGTCCAGTGAGTCATACGATCACACCAACTCCTGCATCGACGACCCGTCCGAGTATCGGTATGATAGAGCTTATGGTCACGACGATACTAAAGAGCATATAAAATCACATAATAATGGCGAATATACCACCTATCCTGATACCTCGTGTGAGCATTTTATTGCTTTCTTGGGCTGATGTAATCATCGCTTCTTTGCTGACTGCCCCATCGACAAGCATCTCTATCTGATTACCTGCTTGTGTCTGATAGGGAGCGAAACTATTACCCATCTGTTGTGCGATCAATGATACAGGTCCGACTGGGACGAGTGACCGAGTGATACGAGTATCGCCGATACTTGGTGTATCGAGCGATGCTTTATCGACTCTCCCTAGATAGAGTGTGCCGTCATTGACGACACCGCGATACTGGAGGTCAGACGATGCTTTCGCCAACATTTCCGCTGTGTATGGATATGCTGTCGCACGATGTATCGATGCTATCTGAGATGGTGCGAGTGTAAATGCTCCGAGCGTGGCAGAAGCCACACGATCTTCGGTTGATTCATATCTCATCATGGCAGGATTTTCATGTCATTTCTCTTCAGAGAATGCTGATGATTTGATGAGATCACTTGCCCGTACTTTTTCATAGCTATAGGTGGTTGTCTGTGTCTGAGATCATCCGACATTATCCTTTGTTTTGGTCGATGACTTCTCCTTCCATTGATACATCTCGACATGTCTGACGAGAGCGATAGCTCCAGTGATGTCGGGGATATCGAAAGTTATATCATTGACGCTTTCTGTGGTTTGGACATCTCACTGTGTGTAGACAAGTTTCTTGTCATTGGTGGCGTCTAGTGTGTCTGATGGTATTTCGATGACGAGCTTGCTGACTTCATCTCGGCTCTGTGCTGTCTGGAGTGATCTTCACTCATTCCAGTAGAGGAGTCCTATGGCGACGATGACTAGTGTGATTCATCCGACGATGTTCTTGAGACTTGATTTGATTCTCTCGAGGAATCAGACATTCGTGGTGGTAGTGAAAGTATCGGCCATAGACATAGAGAAAGATAAAAATTTATTGTCCTGACGATAGTGATATTGGCATAGTAATGCAATATATTTATAATTATTGTATGAGAGTCCATCTCTCTCCTCATGCTTTATCGATCTCATCACCACTGAGTTGTCTGTAGAGTGTATCACCAATGATCGCAAATGTTGACCAACCATTGCTACTATCTTCATCTATTTCTACGCCTCACCAGCAGTGTTTATGTTGTGATCTGTGTGCAGTGAATGCCTGCAAAGGTGCAAGCTGATCTCATGGTAGTGGTGAGAATATTTCCTGACTAATCTGTTCGCTACTTGTCTCGTAGTCGGACAACCAGAAACAATGCTGTGCTAACTCTCCTGTCAGGAGATCGCTTTCTTTTTGAAGATAGTTAAAGACTAATTGCTCTGCGTGATGTGATGCATCGAGTGGATAGATGTGTTGATTTTTTCGGAAGACATTGTCGAGATCCTCTCCTACTAGCATATATCATCATGTCTCTGGATCTTCGGAGTAAACATCTCATCCGACGACAACAAATCGTCCTATCGTCGGTGAGGTCTGTGGATCTCATGATCAGTCTCGACAGTTGTCATTGTGTATCTCACTGACACTATAGCCTATCCACAGTGATGGATCTATGTCTGTCTCTATCCCTGTATAGAGGCCTGCTGTGACATCATCGAGAGAGATACTATTCTCTCGGAGAGCATAACACTCGCCTACACTCTCTCCCGATCCCAGAGTAGTATGCTGAGCGAAATACGCATAGAGCGTATCTTCAGGATAGAAGTATGTGTGTTGTATTGTCGCTGTGTCGTTGTTTGTGTCTGATGGGGGTTGGAGGATGATGGTGTTACATCAGACGAGAGTGATTAGGCTGATGAGCGAGAGCAGTAATGATAGTTTTTGCATGTATGTATAGGATTACTAAAACTTCTCTATCTATAGTCTTTCTTCTTATCATTGCAAGATATTTTCTCGATATCGTCTTGCTTTTGAGGGGATGTTTGGCTATCTTTGCTAGTGATTTATACCCTATTGATCGTGCTATGCATATCCACCATCTCGCTATGCTGACAGGCATCACTCTTAGTCCAGAGAGAGAAGAGAAGATCGGTCGTCAACTCGAGACTATCGTCGATATGCTCGAGAAAGTCAAAGCGATCCAGATAGAAAAACCATCGCATTCCTGGCACGAGCTATTACAGATGCAAGCAACCATATCTGACACTGAGACGTCATCATCTCTGCCGATCGTTGATCCAGAGTCTCTCTTGGCGAATGTCAGACATCCTCTTATTGGTCATGCGATTGCGATCAAGGGGTTTGTGGAATAAGAGAATTCAGAATTTAAAGTGCAGAGTTTAGAATACTTGTTTTAGCTTGTTTTTCTTGTTTCTATGTCCAAACTTCCTTTCGATGAGTATCTCATGTTATCAGAGAAAACCTTAAGTAGTCAGTTTCATATTCAGCCTGATGATGCACAGAAGCAGAGGATGCTCCATGCGGCGATGGGTCTGGTGACCGAGTCAGGAGAGGTGCTTGATATTTTTAAGAAGCATATCTTCTATGGCAAAGAGATAGATATGGTTAATCTCAAAGAAGAGATAGGTGATATTTTGCGATTTCTCGCAATCTTCTTCAGAGAGCTCGATCTGGATATCGAGACATCGATGTATGATAATATCGAGAAACTTCGTAAGAGATACGGAGAGAAGTTCTCCAGTGAGAAAGCCATCAACAGAGATACGAATAATGAAGTAAGTCATATACAGAGTTAAGAATTGGTAATGCACAATTTACAATTCACAATTTTCCCCATGGTCTTAATCTCTCGCGAAGTCTACGAATACATCAGCATCAAGAATAACGATCCTATCGTCGAGTGGCGTCGTTGTCCACGGACAGGAGAAGAGTTTCCGATTTTCGAGAGTGATGTTGCCATGCTAGCGAAGCTGTCTCCGACAGTGGGATGAGTGAAGTATCCGTTTCCGCTTCCGACTCTTTCTCCCCAGGCAAGAGAGCAGAGGAGGATGATGTTTAAGAATGAGAGATTTTTCCATAAAGATATCTGCGAACATACGAATACTCCGACCGTTTCGAGATTTACTGATAAACATGTCTTCTCCAATGCAGCATGGCATGGCGATGATCGAGAACAGCAAACCTTCGACTATGATGGGACGCAATCGTTCGCCGATGCGATGAGATGGCTTGCTGATAATACGATCTATCAGGATCTCATAGGATCGTCACTCAATGTCACGCAAAATGCGAGATATACTAATCACGCATCCAAACAATTCAATACTTATCTTCTCGTCAATGCGAGAGATGATGAATACTGTGCATATGGTAATTTTATTACCCATAGTACATACTGTTTTGATTGTAGTAATATGGCAAATAGCGAACACTGTTACCAATGTGTGAGTAGCGATAGACTCTTTGGCTGTTTGTATTGCTACAATTGTGTGAGTAGTCAAAACCTTCGCTTTTGTCATACAATGACGAACTGTCAGTATTGTTTTCTCTGTACGGGGCTTCATAATCAATCGTATTGTATCGATAATAAACCTGTTGGCAAGGAGGCATATGAAGCACATATGGCATCGATAGATTTTAGCAGTTTTCGTGCTATCCAAGAGATACTTGTCCGCTATGCCGATCTCTCACAGCACCAGATACAGTCTGCTGTCGTCAATCCATGAAGTGAGGATGTTATTGGCCACGAATGTATGAATTCTCACAATGCGTTTATGTGTTTTGATCTGCAATCATGTCATGATGTGAGATATGCCACGGCATGTTTTGAATCACAAGATATGATGGATATCACATCCTTTGGTGAACTCTCATCGATCATGTATGAATGATTAGCGGTCGGGAAAAATTCAAGCAATGTGTTTTGTTCGAGTATGGTCGGTGAATCACACCATCTGTTGTACTGTATGGAGAGTAAGTACTGCAAACATTGTTTCGGTTGTGTGAATCTCTACAAGAAAGAGTACTGTATCTTCAATAAACAATATACGCAGGAGGAGTATGAGACTATCGTACCAAAGCTTATTGAACAATTACAAGCCTGACAGATGTGGTGAGAGTTTCTTCATCCATCACTGAGTCCATTCCCCTACAATGATTCGATAGCGATTGATTATTATCCTCCTCATGCGATAATCGATCATAGTGGTAATGCCACTATCTACGATGAGAAGTGAATAGGAACAGTACATCTTTCTGACGATAATGAGATAGCGGCATGAATATTTCAGCGATGAGGTGGAGAAGATATCCCTATCCGTCGGAGAAATCGTCGTGAAGAGATCAATATCCCTGACAATACTGTCACGATAGCGGCGAAAGATCTACCCGACTCCCTCGTGTGAGTTGATGAGAGTCTACTACAGAAAGCTATTGTCTGTGCAGTATCATGAAGACCATTTAGGATGGTGCCGATGGAGTTAGAATTTTATCGCAAACACAATCTCCCTCTCCCTAGATTACATCCTGATGTGAGATATACACAGAGATTTCAACAAAAACCCGATCGTACACTCTATCTCAGGAAATGCGACAAGACAGATGAAGATATGCTTTCGGTTTATCCGCAGGATGCTTCGTTCAAAGTTTACTCGGAAGAGGCATATAGACAGGAGATGTATGGATAAATTCACAATTCATAATTTATAATTCACAACTTCTCATGCAGATACTTATCTATCAATCACTCTGATCGGAGATCGTCATCGATGATCCCATGCCTCTGTCTGAGCAGAGAAAGAAATATGAGCTGACTGATGATGGATTTGTTCGTAATGTGAGAGCATTTGTCCGTAATGAGGACGGCGATGTCCTGATGTTGCATGATAGAAGATATGGTCGCTGGGCTGTGCCAGGAGGGAAAGTCGATAAATGACAAAGTCTCGAACAAGCGTTAGATATGGAGATCAGAGAAGAGCTTGGTGTGACTATCATATCGAGAAAGTATCTCGGAGGTCGTAAAGGTTGTATGCGTGGATCGGCGGGTCTCAATAGATGGGTGGCTCATTACTATGACGTCGTTATCCAAGGAACTCCTCAGAATAATGAGGAAGATAAATCGAAAGATATAGCTTTTCTTACACTACAGTATGATACAGATGGTCGTCTAACTGGAGTGACGGCAGCAGGTGAGACTATTACGAGTAAAGATCACATTTATAATACATTTCCTGGACTCTATACACTCGTCGATGTGCTTCCACATATGCCTACTATTCCTCAGGAAGTAGAGAAAGATCCTTTTCATTTTCCTGAGTCTATTCATCCGCAAAAGATGTATCAACAGTGGTATGATACAGAGAAAAGAGAGTATTATATTACGGAATTAAATAGGTAATTTTTTACTTCCCCCCCCCTATTTCCCTATGCAAATCCAATTCCTCAAACTCCATCCTGATGCCAAATGCCCGACCAAGAATAATCCTGGCGAAGCGGCATTCGATCTCTACAGTGTCGAAGACTATACACTCGCTCCTGGTGAGAGGAGACTTTTCAAGACAGGTATTGCTCATGCTCTGCCCGAGTGATACTACGGTCGTATCGCTGGTCGTAGTGGCTTGGCCTACAAGCACGGTATCGATGTCCTCGCATGAGTCGTCGACGAGACCTATAGAGGTGACATCGGTGTCGTGATGCTCCATACAGGCTCTGAACCTCTCGATATCAAAGTCGGTGATCGTATCGCTCAGTATATCATCGAAAGATATTACGAAGCTGACTGGGTGGAAGTCGAGACGTTGCCTGAGTCGATCAGAGGGACAGGATGATTTGGAAGTAGTGGGAGATAGATAGTTGTTTGATATCTTTTTTGTAGTCATATGATTAAATGAATTGATTTTATTGGCATTGCAGTAGTTGCACTGGTGTATCATCCAGACAAATGACTCTTGTTAGGTATGAGGACAGAGAATTGTCGTGATGAACCACATGTACGAGATAATCGATGAGGTGGATTGAAATTTGGGGAGATGATAATAGATGGAATGAAGAGAGAAATCAAGGAAGAACTTTGACGAGATTTCAAGACTGAGCAACTCCATAGCCTTGGTTATAGACAACAGTTTAGAGGAGATAAGGACAAAAAAAGTCACTGGCTTGCATTTTATCATTTACTTGTGCTGAGAGGAGATGAAGTAGTAATCAATGCAGAACCTGATAAACGTAGCGAAATAAGGTTTTTCCCAGTAGATGCGCTTCCCCCGAGAGAT
>JACCDN010117453.1_pt1 | contig 13284 bp, 14 predicted proteins | sample 7441691 | NCBI WGS metagenome assembly JACCDN01 (sample SAMN15323439, study PRJNA562643) | freshwater metagenome | isolation source: river surface water | place: USA:Blue River Watershed | collected 2017-08-16 | reverse complement strand
TATCGTGTCATACCGGTTACAGCATACGCAGTAGGTCGTTGTGCGTCGGAACCGATTGGTGGAACAAATCCGTTAGTTCCTGCTATTTTAAAATAGCCATTGCCTGTATGAACAATCTGTGTTACAGCATTGACCACCACGTTAGTGATGATGTTATCTGCGATTTTAAAGTTTCCTAGTCTTACACCGCCAGCAGAATTGCCGTCGATGTATAAATCTTGTCCTGACTTTGTGGTAATCCTGTTATCTCTAAATTCTAACTGTCCAATATCTAATGTTGGAAGATTTAAAGTGTCAGCATACATGTCATCAACATACATGGTTCTCCATCTAAAAGATGCGGAACCTAGATCCCAGGTATCTGTGACTTCTGGAATTAGACTGCTTCGTATGCTGGCATTGATTGTGATGCTATCAGTTAGTGCATCGCCGATTGTGATATTACCACCGATTGTAATATTACCGGTAGCTTGAATACTACCAGAGACGTATAAGTTTCCTGTAATATTTGTATTTCCGACTACTGTTAATTGTCCTGTGCCGTTAGGACGGAATTCTAAATTAGAATTAGACACTGTGGTAGAAATCGTATTTCCGCTGAATTGCAGATCATCTACTTGTAATTTAGAATGGTATATTGTTGGGTTACCAGCAGCTGGTTGAAATGTGATTGTTTGTAAATCACTGCTGATAGTATTACCTGTGATGTGTAAATTACCAACGTCAAGTTGATTATCTACTGTTAGTGTTGTTGATCTTGTAGTTCCGACTACATCGAGGGCTGTCGTTGGAGAGGCATTGTTTACGCCTATGCGAGAGTTGTTTACATCAAGATAGAGAAGGTCGGTCTCAAAAGCTAGATTCACACCATCTCTGATGAGATTCTGCTTTAAGAGCGGCCCTGAAATACGACCAATAGCCATTTGCTCTCCTAATAACCCCGAGTTTCACGGTTAACCAATTTTGGATCGCTCCGCATCCGTTTTTACGGCTCTTTGCTGGTTTACCACAGTTTAATTTGCGAAAACTTGGCCTGTTTGTCGCATTAAGTGTATTTAGTCAGAATGGAAATTAAGTGAGTATTAGAGCTCTAGTAATGGCTAGGTCTGTCATAAGATCAGTGCTAACAACTTCTCCAGAACCTGTTGATATGATATATCTGTCACCATCATAGCATTCTAGATAGTTAAGTTCTGTGTTCCAACGAGTGTCGCCTATTTCAGAATATGTTCTTTCTGCTGATGTTCCCGCAGGAATAATCATAGCATTAGTTCCATCAAATTTTACATATCCTGTTCCAGACGATGTAAAAGTCATTGGTAGATTTGATGATGAAACACCGTTGGAATATGCTGTGGTTGCTGTTGGGTTGGCAAACACTGCTGGTTTTATTACTTCGTGATACCATAACTGTTCATTCAATGTTCCTCCAGTTTTAGCATCAATAGTTAACACTAGATTAGCATCGTCGGCATTAATTACTCCTGGGTTATCTAGGTCATTTCGAATATCTCCTAACTTAGCAGTTCTTGGAGTTATCAAGGTAGTTCCGCCACCGAGAAAATATTCATTGCCTGTAGCAGATGTATTCCAGAATGAATCTCCTGCTAATAATCCTGCAGCAATAGCAGATGCATTTAACGCTCGAACAGATCTACTGTTAGTAATATCATTGCCTTGAAACTTTAATTCTTCAATATAAGTAATTCCGGTTGATGGATCTAGATGAACATCATCATTACTCTGCATAGCAAAGATTGTTTTATTAACACCGTCTATCCTAACTTGATCGCTATAATTAGCAGCATTGGGCCTTACTCTAGTTACGTTAGTAAGATCTGGAGAATAAACCCTACTCCATTTTTTCAAAGAAGTTCCTAGGTCGTAGGTGCTAGATGTTCCAGGAATAATGCTCTGCGTAAAATCTGGTGCAATTACTACTACGTCTAAAGGACTGTCACCGATGATCAATTGACTAGCTGTGCTTAAATCTCCTGCAGTCTGTATATTTCCTGTAACTGATAAATCAAGAGAAATATTCATAGTTGCTTGAAATTCAATAGTTCCTGATCCATTTGGATCTAATACTATGTTACTGTTTGAAAAGCTGCCGATGAAGTTGTCATTAAATTCTAAATTAGCGGTAGACATTCTTTCGTGTTCTATCATTGTTCCAGCACCGGTAGGTTGTATATGTAGAGCACCTACGGATGTAGAAAAATAACCACTGGCATTGATTATAACATTATCTAGATTTGCTTGTCCGGTAACAGAACCGTTAGTGGTATTGATATTTGAATTAATGTCTAAATCGTAAACAGGAGTGTCTGTATTAACACCCACCCTCATGTTGTTGACATCTAGATATAATAGATCAGGATCACCTATCCTGTTCCTAAAAGTAAGATCAGAACCATTTCTGTTTAGATTATCTTTTAGAAGTTTGCCTCCGATTCTTCCCAAGGCAGCGGCAAACGCATCTTCGTTAGTATTACTAGGATCTTCTCCAAATACTGAACTGCTAAAAGGTCCTGTCATGATCGCTCCTTAGTTGAGATTAGCCCAACCTGTTGTAGTAGAATCTGTATTAATCTGTAGTTTGTTAACATCGGACACATATACTACCATTCCTTCTTCTACAGTGCCGTTAGGCAGTGCAGCATTTCTAGCTGCTGTGTCTGCATATATAGGAAATTTAATAAATTTTGTTGCAGTAATACCAGTAGCTGCTACTTCACTGGTTGTTCCGTCTACGATTTTTGATGAGTCATCAGCGAATACAGAGCCTTGCATGTCTGCTTCGATTCTACTTTGAAATATTACATTATTAGCAAAAACTAATTCGTCGCCGGCTAACGTTAAATCGCCGTCTATTTGAACATTGCCAAAAAATCTAGTAGGCTGTGCTACAGAAATAGAAGTGCTGTCTGTGGTAGATATAGTGCTGCCCACAAAGCTAAAGCTACCGACTGATTCTGTAACGATAGTCTGTGCTATGCTTGCTGGGAATGTTGAATATACATTTTTTCCGCCTGCGGGGAAATTTACTTTTGCACCAGCATTTGAACTGCTGATTATAGTATCTCTGGTTAAAGTGGATGGTGCAACAAAAGTTCCACGACCAATTTCCCAGTTTCCTATTTGATCTACGATACCGTAATAGGTCTCGTTGCCGTTGCCTACGGCTGTAAAACTTTGAAATCCTGAAACTGTATCGGCTAAGGTAAAACTACCTAAACCTGTAGTATGAGCTCTTACTTTAACTCTATCGGCAAAAACCAAGGCCATTACGTATCTCCGTTATGATACGTATATTTACCCAAAACTTCGTTATGTTGTGAAGCCGAAGTAGATAGTGATGTATTTGTCTAGGGGAACTGCACTGGTAAATTCTATATAAGTATTACCTGATCCTAGATAATTGTAAAGAAGATTGAAGTTAGTATCCGATATCTGAAATACGTTTTCTACAAATACTAAGATACTGTTTTCGGAAGCAGGAATCAATGTCAATGGCCCAAAGATAGTATCTGTGTCGTTGCCCGGTCCCAGTGTTTGCTTGGTAATACCAGTCGATCCAGGAGCTGTAACGATTTCCCAAACACCAGCAACATAGCCTTCGATGGTGTTGTTATCAGTATTGTAACGGATGTATCCGTTTGGCCCGTTTGGAGTTCTAACTCCGGAGATATCTGGTCTTTCGGCTGTGGTGCCTTTGGGCAATCTTAGTGCGCCGGTTAGATCCATCACAGCACGACCGTAGTGATTAGTAAACAGAGTGTTATCACTAGGACTGTAACGAGAAATAGTTTTTTGTTTAAGAAATTTCATACTGGTAATGTGCTAACTGTCGCTGATAATAAACTACCCACTGATGTTCCGATCCAAACTTCGTCTCCGCCATCTAATATAATTTTCTCATCTGAAAAGAATACTGTTTCGCCTGCTGGAACTATTAAATTACTAACGATTAAATTATTTGTGCCATAACTAGCTCCAGATTTTACTAGATAAACATTAACGCTGACTGTGTTGATTGTTTCATCTGTAAGGTTAGGGGCTCCGGTATTACAAAGAATCATAGTAGTAATTGCTCTATCTTGAGCTGTAACAGCACCGCCAATGGCTGCTCCTGTGGTTGAGCTTGTGAATACTTTCACTGGAACTGTCACTGATGTTGATGTAACTAATGTGCTGTTTATCATATCCGTCTCTTAAAATATCATGCTGAATAATAATGCTCTATTCTTATTAATTAGCTCTCCGTTGCGGGTAGAGTTAACAAAATATAAACCTGTTGAACCAACACTAGGCTGAGCACCGTAGACTAGTGTAGCGTCTGAAACATATGCAGGAACTGTGCCTATGTTATCAAACTGTAGTGCATAATTAGTTTGAAGTTTACCTGTTCCTTGTGTTCTTATGCTGATGTTTCCGTTAGTATCGTTATTGGTAATTTCGTTGCCGATAAATTCTAAATTCTGTATATAGGCACGATTTTTATAAAATTGTGTGGTTAATGTTCCATCGACTATCACAGAAATACCACTTTCTCCAAATGTGCTGTATCCTGTCTGAGCAGAAAGATAAGCTAGAGAACCAGTAACATCTTTGTCTGTAACGATAACACGAGTGTTATCATCAATAATTTGGAATGTAGGATTATTACGAATAGCTTCGTCTACATATTTCTTATTTGGTATATGGTTAGGATCTGTTACGTTTGCCTGATACTCCGTGCCATCACCACCTTCTGTTCTAACCTTTACAGCTCCGCTACTACTGTCGGAACCTAACAATAGCAAGTCTCCGCCGTCAGTAGACGAATCTGTTAAAATTTCTTTTAATTTAATTTTACTACTTGAATAGTTTAAAGCACCACTAGTCGCTGTGCCTTGACCTATTAACCAAGTATCAGATACTTCATCATAGACAATTGAAGCAGCCGATGAACTGCCTCTATCAACTTGGATACCGGAATAACGCAGTGTTACTCCGGATCCTGTTTCACCATAGTTGAGAATAATAATATTATCTTCAACATTTAAATCCGTAGCTTGAACAGTTAATTGTTGACCAACAACTACAAGGTCGCCTGTGATATAGACTTGGCCAACGCCAGAGCCTGTATCTAATTTAAGTTGACCACCTTCACCAGTTTTAATAGTGTAGTCGCCGTTGGTTTGAATAAACTGTCCCATAATTTATATTACACTGATGGATTAAACGCTGTTAGAATTAATAAAGTTTCTGTTGAGTCGTCGCTTAAAGACCACTTATATCTGTTTCCGTTGAAGTCGGCAGCAGTTCTAAAATTTAATTTTTTTAGAGCTACAGGTGATCCGTTTAGTAATCCAACAATAGTCATTTCGTTATCGTTGGCCGGATCCATATTAGTTCCTTGAACAATTTTGCAAATTGCAGTTACGCTTCCTGCATCATTGCTGCACTTAAATCTACGAGCACCTACTTGATTAACAATGTAACCTTCGTATACTGAACTAGATTTAAATCTTACTGGAATATGAGGTGTTGCTGCGGTGCCAGTTGCACCAAACAGTCTTTTTGGTAATTTATTCGCCATTTGATTTCTCCTTTGAGTGACGTTCTAGGTCTGCATGGTGGCATCCACACAATCTTCTAGATACTTTATTTATGCTTGACTTAGCATAGCCATGAGCTCTAGTTTTTCTACTGTAGAAATTACTCTGTTAATTTCGTCTAATTCTTGTTGTGCTATTTCTAGATATTTTTTACTTTTAGTTTGTCTATAATGCACACCTGCTATGGCAAAATTCTGTATATGTTTTTCGATGATATGTTCGATTTGATTTACATCGTGACCAAACATAGGAAAGCGTTTACGCCAAATACTAAACTGGCGTCTTAGTTTAGGAAAATCTCTATCGCTTTCTACCTGCATGTGGTATTTAAGTCAAACAAAAAGGACCCGAAGGTCCTTTTTGAGTTCGTTTTTCCTAGGATTAAACGAATGTTGCGTTACTAATAGTAACTGTTCCTAGATAGTCAGCAGCGTTACCTAGAGATGATGCTGTGTTTGTTAACTCAACATATCCGTAACGTGTCATAAAGCTAACTACTGGCTCAAATGTGCTAGGATCAAGAACAACACCGCTGCTCATCAATGGAATGTATGGGCAGTAGAATGCTGCTGCGTCAGATTCGCTAGAACCTTTGTAACCAATCAACACTTTGTCGCTGCCAGAAGTTTCTGTAGCAAATGTGTTAACGTAGATCTTCATTGCGCCGTTCAATGTTCCAACGAACTTAGTGTTTGTCGGAGCTTCGAATGTGCCTTCTGTTGTTCTTGCGAACGCAGAAGTTGTAGCACTTTGAAGGATTGTTAGAGCTTGTGGGGATACCACAGCCCAGTTACCTGCACCGCGACGTGTGCGCTGAGCGATTCTGTTGCTTACGCGATTGATAGCAACAGCTAGAGCAGCGTGTTCGTCACCAACAAATGTTGCTGTGCCAGAAACTGCTGCCTGGTCATAAGCAAGATTGTTTTGTGTGCCAGCTAGAGTTGTCAATGAAGAAAGAACTTCTTGATCGATTTCTGCTGTGATTTCTTGTGCTAAAGCAGCCATGATTTCTGCTTCGATGTCAATACCTTGTTGGGCTTGTGCATCTTGAGCAGCTTCAAACGTCCAGCGAGCTGACAACTTACGTGTCTTAGCTTCGACTGTTTGTTTCAAGATTTGAATGCTTAGTCTGTTACCAGCAACACCTTCTTTAGCGGCTGTAGCATCTGCCTTGCCGTTAGTGTTACCAGAATAGCCTTCAGCAATCTTGAATGGGCTTAGTGCCTCTTCACCAGCTGTAGCAGATCCACCTGCGCTACCTGTGAAGTTATCTGCATAACGAACACGTAGAGTATGGATTTGACCAACTGGTCCTGTCATTGGCTGAACGCCGACCAACTCGTTAGCAATAACGGTTGGCATGACACGTCTGATCACTGGTAGGATCACACGATTTAGTGTTGCAACGTTACCGGCGGAAGTAGCTCCAGCAGTAGCACTCTCTGACAAATACTTGCGGGTATTTTCTAGAGTAGCTGCCATTACTGAACGCTTGTTACCTTGTAGGCCTTCTAAAAGAGCCTCTTTAGTTTCCGACCAGCGTGACTCGAGTAATTGTGACATTATAGTTCTCCTTAAACTTTAAGTCCCGCAAGCCTGCGGATGTCAAATATTTCAGCGGTCTTCTCTTCTTGACCGCTTGATGGTTGTGCCTGCTTATCGCCTGTAATTTCTTTGCCTTCTGTCAGTGCTTTCTTCGCCGGTATACCACCATCCATTACGGCTGGTAGATACTTGTCGAAAGATGATCTTAATTTTTCAGTTTGAACTGATTCTAGTAAATCACTCATAACACTACGTTTGTCGCCACTTAGTGGGCCTAACAACTCGCTCATTAAATCTTTACGAGCTGCTTGGTCACGTGCGATACGTAATTCTTGTTCTCTGCTTTCTACTAGTTTTTGTGATTCTGCAACAATCTTAGCTGCTTCTTCTAGTTCTGCTTCTTTCGTTGCAACAACTTGTAAAAGTTTAGCTGTTTCAGATTTCTCATTTAAGTGAGATGCTGCATACTCGCTTGCGAAGCTTTCAAAAATTCTGCGACCAAAGTCATTCTTACGAGCAGTCTCGATGTCTTCGCGTAGCTGTGTCATTTCAGCTTTCAATCCTTTAGAGATTGATTCTGAAACTAACTGTGCTGAACGAGCAATGAATTCTTTCTTAACCTGTTCAAACTTAGCTTTGCTTTCGCGAACCAATTTAACTTTGGTTTCAGCTAGGTCTTTCTTATCACTGTGGAATTCTGCGATTTCTTTCGCTAGTGCATCCACGATGAATGATTCTAGTTTAGCTACGTTAGATGCAACTGTTTTGCGATCTTCGTGTAGTTCTGCTAATTCTTTCTTAAGGTTATTCAAGACAAATGATTCCATTGCTTTGGAATCATCTTTCATTTTCTTAGCATACTTGGCTCTAGCTTCAATTAAACCTTGACGGTCTTCTGCTAATTCGCCTAGTTCTGCTTGTAGACGATCTGATAACATACTTTCAACGGCTTCTACCATTGCAGTTTTGTCATGCTCATACTTTTGAGCAAACTCCTCGCGGAGTTCAGCTGTAACTTGATCACGGTTTTCTTGAATTCTGCTTTGCCAAGCGGATTCAATCTCCGATTTAATTTCCTCGGAAATCACATTGTTCTCGAACAATTGTTTTACGATGTCTAGCATGTGATTCTCCTTCGTTATTTGAGTCCTGAGATAATTCTCTTTAAGGACTCTGCTAGGTATTTTTGTGCCTGTGGATCGCCTTTAACTTCTTGTGCAATTCTAAATGCCTGATAGCCACCTGTGTTGTTCATCAAGTGTTCATAAACTGGAGTTGGGTATGCCCCCGGGGCAGATGGTTGAGCTACTACGTCAACAGTGATAATTTCAAAACCATTTACATTACCATTGCCGTCTACTTCACCGGAACCTCTACTACTTACACCCAACTTAACTCCCGACTCTAACATGGTCTGAACTAATTGACCCATTGGAGTTGGAAGTATTTTTAGTTTTCCGTAGCCGTTAGGACCGTCCATCCACATCTTGGTAATCATATGACTAACACGATCTAGATTGATTTTCAAATCCTGCGGGTGATCAACTTCCCCAAGAACTGAGTATCCGCCAGAGATCTGTTCATTGAGCGTCTTGACAGCCCTGCCAATTTCTTGAGAAGAATAAACACGTTGATTTGCATTGCGGATATCTCCTTGAATGCAAATCCCGTTTAAGTGCAACGACTTTTTGCCGTCACTCTCATCTCGCTCCAAGACAATCTTAGCCTGGTCAAAACTCAAATGTTCTGATAGGGTATGTTTCACGTCGTCGTCCTATTATCTACGACCACGGAAAAGGCTTTGCTTGTTGTCAGCTGATTCTTTTGCACCAGCTTTCTCAGCACCATGTCCGGGCTCTTTCTTGCTAAAAGCATTACCTGCTTTGCCGCCTGGAACATTGATGTTGCCAGCATTATCTTCTTTTGGATTCTGGTCGTTTAGAGCAGAACCTTTAATTTTGCTGCCTGCGCCAACTTCGCCGTCGTTTGCTGTTGTGCCTTGAGCGATGTTCTTAGCAGAACCGCCCATATCGTTCTTACCTGCTACGATTGACTTGGCATTAGCACCGTTATCACCAGCTGCTGGTTTTTGAACTTTTTCTACATATTCACGAACTGTAGCTAATTCTGGGTCCATTGCGTCTTTCATTTCTTCTTCGCCGCCCATGTCTGGCTCATCGCCACCTTTTAGTTCGTCAAATTTAGCCTGTAGTTCGTCTACAATAGCGTCTAGGTCTTGGAAAAGTTCTTCTTCAGACTTTTCACCTTCTTCACCTTCTTCGTCACCCATCTCTAACTCACCTTCTAGGTCGTCAGTTGGGTCTCCGCCCATATCGCCCATATCGTCGTCGCCTTCGATGGCAATATCTTCAAATTCTTCGTCGACTTTGTCGTCTTCGTCTTTGTCTTCTTCAGAAGCTTCTTCAACTTCTTCGTCTTCTTCTTCTTCTTTTTCTTCTTCTAGATCAAAATCTTCTTGGATTAGACCTTCGTAGATTTCACGTGAACGAGCAACTACATACTCGTGGAATAATTCTTCAGCTTTTTGCTGTTCGTCGTTAACAAGATGCTCAAGCATCTGTTCTAAAATATTTTTGTCGGCCATAGCTATTCTCCTAATTGTCAAGGCTGTGCTTTATTTAATACGCAGATAAAAAAATGACTTTAAATGGTAGTTTTTTGATCAAAACGATCGAGATAAACTGCGTTTGTGAACTTTTGTCCAAATTCTTTATAAGTTATATGGGTGAGATTAGGAAGTGTAGGTCCTAATTTATCTGGTATAAAACCACCGGGCTCTATCACTCTAATGAACTTAGTGTGCTTAAAATCCTTAATTACTTTTTCAGTTTGACTTAACCAGTTACCAAAAAAGGTTGCAGAATCGGTGGATTTTTTATAATTGAATGTATCTGCGTATACATTATTAAATTTTCCGTTTAGACCTTGATAGTCAAAACCTATTATATAGATCTCTTTATGTCCGTTAGTAGCTGCAAACCATAATGCTGTAGGGCCCGAGCTCCATCCTTTGTGTGGAGTAAAGAAGTTAATATTGTGTTTAGAAGTAATGCCTTTATTAGCATTAGTCCACACTTGATGCTCTTTGTGCCAGCCCGATGCGATGATTTCGTTGACCATTTTAACGTCAACTGCTACTAAAAAATGGGGATTAAACTCTCTATACTGTGCATTACACCCGTAAGTTGTGCCTAGAGATGTGAGATTAGAAACATCAACACAATTTCTGCTGATTCCGTTTCCTACTACAAATGCGATATTATTGGGCTGGTGCTGCTTCTGCTGGGGTTGCATACATCTGTCTAATAAAGTTTAGTTCAGATTCTTGTTCGACCATATGAGCTTCGCTCTGTAGTCTCATCTGATTTATCATCTTTAGAGTTAGGCGAATTTTACGGGTATCGTCTTTTTCTAAAACAGAACTATCTCTGCTGTTATCGTATCTACGATCATTAGCAAAGTCGTTGTTTTTTTCGTTAAAATAGAAAAATTCGTTAAGAAGCATAATGTATTTATTATTGAGCAGGAGGTTCAGCTGGTGCTGCTTCAGCTCCGCCTTCTGTGCCTGCTTCGGCCGCTGCGGCCATATCTTCTGGTGCTTCTGCTCCTTGTCCGGCAGCATCTGCTGCTAATCCACCTGGAGATACTCCCACTGATCTCATATCTTGTGCAGAATCTGTTTTTGGTTTAAGAGTAGAACCGTTCTCTTCTCTCCATAATCTTTCGTTCTCTTTGATCTCCTCTTCGGTCATTCCTAAGAAACGCTTCATAGCAAAACGCTTGCTTAAATGAGGAATTTGAACTACTTGACTAAATGTTGCTGCTCTTGCTGTGTCAAGTTCTGATTGACGATAAGCAGCGAAGTTTTGAGGTTGATTGAATTTGAGTTCGAATAAACCCGAATCAATATTAACCCCTTGACTGTTCATCCAAATTTTAAATTCTAAATCAAATGTTTCTACAATCATAGATTGTAGACGTTTACAATATTCATTGAATCTTAATTCTTGGATGTATGCTGTTCCTACTTTGCCATCAGCCATGGTGTTTGGCTGTTCATCAATCGCTGTTGGCAAGTAGCTTGCAGGAATACGCAGAGCACGGAACAATTTATTAGTAAAATAACGTAGGTCTGTAATTTCGCCTAGGTTAGTTCCGCCTGGTAATGTTTCAACTTTAGAACCACGTCCTTCTGCTGTCTGAGGGAAGAAGTAATCTTCGTTTACACTTAGTGGATTATAACTACTGTCTATGACGTTTGCTCCCCCACCTGTGGCTGACGGAATGCGTCTTTGTTGGATTTCATTCTTAACACGTTCAACAAAGCTCATAGCCATGTGTGCTGGCATATTTCCAACGTCCACATAGAAAATACGTCTTTCTGGAGCACGTTGTATACGATAGATAATGATAGCATCTTCAAGCAATTCTTTCTGCTTGTAGACTTTGAAAACTGATTCTAATAATGAATTACCAAAAGGATAGTTGTTGTCAAGGCCTTCGCTTAGGCTAATGTGTATAACATTTTTTGCATCAACAGCTATTTCGTTTTGAGCATTTTGAAATCTTGTTCCTGGAGGATTAGCTGCTGCCCCTACCATACCGCGGCCGAACCCGCCTCCGGTGGTATATGAACTTGTCCCGCTAGGAGCTGTATTGGCTGTTCCGTGTGGTGTTACTGCTATTAAGTCTTTGAAATTAAAGTTAATATCTTTTAACACATACTGCTCAGGAATCTTACCTTCACTTTCGTTTACGATAATTTTAGATACTTTAGCAGCATCGACAAACAACCATTTCTTAGTTTGTGGATCTCTAACGAAGAAACAGTCTCCGTATTTGAATGCGTTTCTAACTATACGAAAGATTCGAGTTTCAAACTGATTCTGTTTGCACCATTTTTGCAAACTGTCTTTGATAATCTTAGTTTCAGTTGAAGTAGGGGATCCGCGAAATGCTACATGGAAAGGAGTTAAATTCTCTTTGTCTTTTTGTGTGCAAAATTCTGCAAGTATATCTAGAGCAGCATTAACCTCGCTATCCATATCCATGGTATCGTATTGCATATAACGTTCAACACGATTTGGTGCACCTGCATATACGTCAGGTAAGAATGAGCTGTAATTTGCTCGTGCTGGTCCCGGTCTTCCTCGTCCGCTGATTGGACTTAAAGATTTGCTGTTTTCTATATTAACAGGAGTAAAGTATTTTTTCCAACTCATTATGAATTATCACTTAGACAGCAGCGTATACATCGCCTGAAAAGCTCTGTTGAACGCTGAGCTGTTTCTCGTTGACTTCGTGAACACCTTTATTGATTTTTATAAGTTGATCCATCTTAGTATTTAAGCTAGCCAACAAGGTTTCGGCTGAATCTTGAGTAGCTGGCGCAGGACCTTTTCCTTTGGCTTTATCTTCTGCTTCTTTTTTAGCAGCAGCATCTGCTTTGGCTTTTTCCTCTGCTTTGGCTTTTTCCTCTGCTTTGGCTTCTAATGCTTTTCTTTCGTTATCTGCACCTGCTACAGCCGATCTTTCAGGAGTTTTTGGTGCAGCCTGTGGCTGTGTTTTGCCTTCTTCTGGGTTTTTAACAAATGCACTCTTTTGTTGTTGAGCATAACCAAGCAACATCTGTGTCGGATCTTCGAGATTAAGTTCCTGCTCTTTTAATTCAGCAGCTTTATCTCTGGCTTTTTGCTCTCTATCATTAGCCGCTCCTAGACCACCTGCTCCTTTATTCTTTAAGTCTACTATTTTTTGATCAATTTTTGCAGCAGCTTCTTTTCGTTGCTGTGCTTTATTTTCTGAAGATCTTTCTGCCGCTTTAGCTTCTCTTTCTTTATCTCTATTCTTTTCTCTTTCGTCTAATTCTTTTCTTGCTTGATCTCTAAGTTCTTGACGTTTCTTAGCTTCTTCTTCTGATATTCCTCCTAGAGCATTAGGAATCATCACTAGAAGTCCGTCCATCCAATCTTGTAATGTTAACCATAGCCTAGAAAAATTATCTTTGACCGCTTCAATAGCTGTTCCGAACGTCCATCCAGATTTGTAGAGATAGGTAAACAATCCCACTAATGCAACAATAGGTGCTACAATAGCTAAAATTGGTGCAGCCGCT
>JACCDN010296631.1_pt1 | contig 13286 bp, 10 predicted proteins | sample 7441691 | NCBI WGS metagenome assembly JACCDN01 (sample SAMN15323439, study PRJNA562643) | freshwater metagenome | isolation source: river surface water | place: USA:Blue River Watershed | collected 2017-08-16 | reverse complement strand
TACCGCCCTGACCTTACACCAAAAATGATTCGCGGCAACGTCAATACACGTCTAGCAAAATTAGATGCTAGTGAATATGATGCGTTGATTCTCGGAGAGGCTGGCCTTATGCATTTGGGCTTTACCGATCGCATCACTGAACTATTATCACCTGAGTTATTTTTACCTTCAGTCGGCCAAGGCGTGATTGCGATTGAAATTCTCAAAGAGCGGCAGGATTTAATTGAATTACTCGCACCACTCAATGATGTAACTACTTTTTCATGCATTACCGCTGAACGCGCCATGAATTCAGTTTTAGGTGCAAGCTGTACCTCGCCTATTGGTAGTTTTGCTGAAATTAGCACTGGCCACCAGCTCATGCTCCGTGGCACTGTTTTTAGCACTGATGGCCAAACAAAATTATCAACGATGCAACAAGGCGCGATTAGCAATGCTTTAGAGATTGGGAAGCGTGCTGCTGCGGATCTACTCTCTCAAGGAGCAAAGCCCCTCCTTTCGTAAAGAAGGGGTTGGGGTGGATTATTGCCCCATAATCTCCTTCAACACAGTTTGCAAGATTCCACCGTTTTTATAGTAATCGACTTCAATGTCGTTATCTAAACGCATCAAGGCTTTGAAGGTTTTGACTTTGCCATCTTTGCCTTTGGCTTCAATGATCAGCTCTTGACGTGGAGTGATCTTATCCAGCCCTTTGATGGTTAAGGCTTCCTCACCGGTTAGCCCAAGAGACTCACGGTTTTCACCATTGACAAATTGCAATGGCAAAACACCCATCCCGACTAAATTACTACGATGAATCCGCTCATAGCTTTCGGCAATCACAAACTTCACTCCTAAAAGATAAGTTCCCTTTGCTGCCCAGTCACGGGAAGAGCCAGTACCATATTCTTTGCCTGCTAATATATATAAAGGCGTATCTGCGTCCTTATATTTCATCGCCGCATCATAAATGTACATGATTTCGTTGCTGGGGAAATACTTGGTGAAGCTACCTTCTTTACCATCAGCTAACACGTTACGAATCCGCACATTACCGAAGGTACCACGCATCATCACTTCATGATTCCCACGACGTGAGCCGTAAGAGTTAAAGTCTTTTACTTCAACACCATGGGCACGCAAATATTGGCCGGCTGGATAATCTGCAGGGATGCTTCCTGCCGGGGAAATATGGTCGGTCGTTACGCTATCACCCACCACCACCAAAGCACGTGCATCGTCAATTGCGGTTGCCGTGTTACCCTTCATAATGTCATCGAAGAATGGAGGACATTGAATGTAAGTGGAATCTTGGTTCCAAGCATATAGCTTACCAATAGGCACTGCCAATTTTTGCCAAATTTCTGGGCCTTTAAATACAGGTGCATACTTCTCTTTAAACATTTCTGGCGTCACCAAGGATTCAATAATTTGGTTAATCTCTTCAGATGAAGGCCAAATGTCTTTCAAATAGACGGAATTGCCGTTTTGATCTGTACCTAATACATCTTTATCAGCATCAAAATCAACGGTTCCCGCCAAAGCGAACGCAACGACATGGATCGGGGACGCTAAGTAGTTAGCCTTCACATAAGGATTGATCCGGCCCTCAAAGTTACGGTTACCACTTAATACGGCTGAAGCGACCAAGTCACCTTCTTTAATCGCTTTAATCACATTTTCAGGCAAGTTACCACTGTTACCGATACAGGTGGTACAACCAAAACCAACGATGTTGAAATGCAACTTATCTAAATATTCGATCAAGCCTGATTTTTCTAAGTAAGCGCTTACCACTTGAGATCCGGGTGCTAAAGAAGTTTTCACAAACGGCTTCACTTGCAAACCTTTTTTCACCGCATTACGTGCAAGCAAGCCCGCACCGATCATGACAAATGGATTGGAAGTGTTAGTACAAGAAGTGATTGCTGCGATGGTCACTGCACCGTGGCCAATCTCAACATTGGTGCCTTCAACTTTGACTTTGGTACTGAGTTTGTCATTGCTTAAAGCAAAGCCACGCTTATCTACAGGCGCAGTTAACGATTCTTTAAACTTGCTTTGTAAATCGCTTAGTGATACACGATCTTGGGGACGCTTGGGTCCAGCCAAAGTAGACTCAACCGTGGATAAATCCAAGCTCAACTCAACAGAATATTCCGGCTCTTCGAACACATTCTCACGGAACAGCTCTTGATGTTTCAATACGGTTTCAATCAAATCAACATATTGACCGCGGTTGGATTGATTCATATAACGAATGGTGACATCATCCACAGGGAAGAAGCCCATGGTTGCCCCATATTCAGGCGCCATGTTGGCAATCGTTGCGCGATCAGGCAAGGTCATGGATTTTAAGCCTTCGCCAAAGAACTCAACGAATTTACCGACCACCCCTTGCTTGCGCAACATTTCGGTCACATACAGAACTAAGTCAGTTCCGGTGATTCCCGGGCGCAATTTTCCAGTGAGTTTAACCCCCACAACATCTGGCAATTCCATATAATAAGGCTGGCCAAGCATCACCGCTTCCGCTTCAATCCCACCCACACCCCAGCCCATCACGCCTAAACCATTGATCATAGTGGTATGGGAATCGGTCCCGACCAACGTATCAGGATAGGCCACGCCATGTTTTTCTAAAACAACAGGCGAGAGATATTCCAAGTTCACTTGGTGGATGATCCCCATTCCAGGTGGAACTACACGAAAATCTTGGAATGCAGTTTGCGCCCATTTCAATAATTCATAACGCTCAACATTACGATGAAACTCAAGTTCAATATTTTTATGCAACGCTTCTTTATCACCAAAGAAATCAACCTGCACCGAGTGATCCACCACCAATGCAGTATCCACCAAAGGATTGATCTTATCAGGATTACCGCCCAACTTTTTAACGGCATCACGCATGGAGGCTAAATCCACCACCGCAGGCACACCGGTAAAATCTTGCATCACCACACGTGCTGGCATAAATGGAATCTCGGGACGAATCTTCGCTTTGGCATCCCAAGTGATTGCATTCATCACATCCTGTTCTTTGACTTTATAGCCATCACAATTACGGAGTAAATTCTCCACCAGAATACGGATAGAATAAGGCAAGCGTTTCAAACTTTTACCTGTTGCTTGCTCGAGGGCTTTGAGGCTATAAATTTTGGTTGAACCTTTTTTCAGGTTTAGGGTGATTTCAGTTTTGCTCTTTAAATTCATTTTGTAGGCTCCTCTTTTAAAATATATGTAGCATTGCAATATGGACACACAACAGCCCCTGCATCGCTAATCGGCAAATAAACACGGGGATGCTGGTTCCACACTGATTGATTCTTAGGTGGGCAGCATAAAGGTAAATCAGCAACTGTCACTAAAATGGGATGCGCTTTGGAATCAGTCATATTAAACAAACTCTTTTATTTGGGGCTATATTATAGCGCTAAAACGGAGGCTAGACAAACAAGAAATTCTCACGTACAATGCGGCACCGAAACGTGCGGATATGGTGGAATTGGTAGACACGCCATCTTGAGGGGGTGGTGGGGCAACCCGTGAGAGTTCGAGTCTCTCTATCCGCACCAATTGAATGACATATCATAATCCAACAACCCCTCAATATCTGTATTTGTTTTATAATGTATGTTGCCAAGCATTCCAGTGTACATTTATAAATTCTCCACTGGTTTTTGGGCAATTAAAAACAAACGCTTAAATTCAATGTTTACCAAATTAGACGAGGCCATTTTTTCAATATTCTCTTTGAAAATTGCTCTAAAAGATTTTTCATAATCTTCATCTATCACACAACTATAATTCTTAGGATCAAAAAATGCCGCAGAACACCCCGAATCAAAAATAGCAATAATTTCATCAATACTGCATTTCATGGGAATACGCATTATTTCGCAATAAGTTACTTCAAAACCCACTTGCTCAAATAAACAAATATAGTTTTCTTCCGTTTCAAAATATGTCCATGGCGTCTTATAAAACTTGCCCACATGATGCAGACTAGGAGCTTGTAGTGTAAAATCAAGTGCATCGTTGATAAATGGACACCAACGTGGTGTAGATGGAGTTTGCAAGGCAAAAACACCACCTGCATTGAGAATATTGTAACCCATTTTTAACAAGCTCTGATGATGCGATAACCAATGAAAAACTGAATTACAAAAAATCACGTCAAACTTACCTAGTACCTCAACTTCAGCAGCAGGCATAGTATAAAAGTCTATTCCACTGTTAGCAAAACGTTCTTTTGCAAGTTTTATCATATTCTGTGATGGGTCAATGCCAATTACTCTATTATTTGTAAGCTTTTTTAGTTCATTTGTTACTTTCCCTTCACCACATCCGATATCCAAAATAGACATATCTGGCTTAGTTATGCTTAACTGCATTAGCTTCTTTGCTGCATTGAGCTGAGCTTTGCCATTTTTGGCATAATCTTGAGCAAATCTATCAAAAGCCATGATTCTTCCTTAAATATTTGTCAACAGCATTAACATCACAAACCCACCCAACAAACAAAAATTCCCTGCCGCAACCAGAATGCGGCGCCGCATACTCATGAGTTGCTTACAGAAAATGAGATTATAAAAAAACACTACGAGTAGACAAACAAATAAGATAAAACTTAATTTTGATACTGCAAATGTGCTTTTGGTTAAAACTAGCGTAAGCATTGCCATGAAGAAAATGAGCTTCAACGCAAATTGAATTATACTTTTACGTGTTATGCGAAATTTATCTAGGGACAAAACCGTCATTTTCTTTTTTACCAAGTTGAATCTGTATATAATAAGCTTAACCCTTTTATTTGTATAGCCTAATGAAATCATTACAATCTCTCCTCGCACTCTTTCACCTTCATACCGATCACAATATCGAAATCACTGCTGTTACCACTGATAGCCGCAAGGTGAAACCAGGTACATTATTCTGCGCAGTGAAAGGTCACACCTTGGATGGGCATGATTTTATTGAAGATGCCAAAGCTCGCGGAGCCAGTGCTGTTCTCACTGAAAAAGAAGTGCCTGGCCTTTATCATCGCTTAGGTGAATTGGCGGATTTTTTTTATGATCAACCATCTAAACATTTGAAGCTGATTGGTGTAACTGGCACCAATGGGAAAACATCTACCACGCATTACCTTGCTGAATTACTTTATCTTATAGGCGAAAAATCTGCTGTAATTGGTACTGTGGGCAATGGCCCCTGGGGACATCTGCTTGAAGCTACGAACACCACACCCGATGTCATTACTTTGCATCAATTGCTTCGTGAGTACGTGAATACCGGCATCAAATGGGTGGTGATGGAAGTCTCTTCCCATGCACTTGATCAAAACCGTATCGATGCTGCGCGTTTTTTTGGGGCAATTTTTACCAATTTGACGCAAGATCATTTAGATTATCACAAAACCATGGCAGCCTATGGTGCAGCCAAAGCCAAATTATTTCAGCATCCTGAATTAAAAATAGCAGTTTTCAATGAGGAAGATCCATTTAGCAAAACCATCATCAAAGGTACATCTTTAAGCTGCCAGTGTTTTTTCTATAATAGCCAAGCTTGCTGTGAAACTAAACTGCTGGGCAAATTTAATATCAGCAACTTAAATGCAGCGCTCACTCTACTTGCAGCTACCGGTTTTTCACTCATGGAATTACAACAGCGCGCCGCACTGCTACATCCTGTGAAAGGCCGCATGGAAGGAATCTATTATCCCAACATGCCCTTGGTCGTGATTGATTATGCACACACCCCCGATGCTCTGACCAATGCGATTACTGCTTTAAAAGACTATAGTAAAAAAATATGGGTGCTCTTTGGCTGTGGTGGTGATCGCGACCCGATGAAACGCCCTTTGATGGCCAAAGCCGTTGAAGCTCTCGCAGATGAAATTATTGTCACTGAAGATAATTCCCGTAGCGAAAATATTGATACCATTTTTGTTGATATTCGAAAAGGATTTATGCATCCAGAAAAAGTACATTTTATTGCAGATCGCACTGAGGCCATTTACTTTGTACTTAAACACGCCAAACCAGAAGATATTGTTTTACTCGCCGGTAAAGGCCATGAAACCTACATGGAAAAGCATGGCCAGAAAAGCCACTATGATGAGCGCGAAATTGTGAAGGCTTATTGTAGCCGATAACGGTCTTCCGCAAAATTATAAAGTCTACGCCAGAAAAGCAAGTTGATGATCGTCACCCACAAGCACATGACAACGACCCCCAAAGCAATTTGGGGGAAGTTTCCTAATACCGTATTTTCGGTAATATACGCACCTAAGCCATGAGCACGTAAAGTCACATTGCCCCAATTAATCACTTCAGCAACAATACTCGCATTCCATGAGCCCCCTGCCGCCGTAATAGCCCCAGTGACATAGTACGGAAAAATCGCTGGCAATAAAAACTTTTTCCATTTAAGCCAACCGGTTAAATTCATATTTTCTGCAGCAAGCTTTAATTCGCGTGGAATACTTGTTGCACCGGCAATCACATTAAACAAAATGTACCATTGTGTCCCCAACACCATAAGCGGTGCCGTCCAAATTTCTACATTCAAGCTAAAATGCAAGATTAAAACAACAAATAATGGAAAGAAAAAATTAGCCGGAAAGGCAGCAAAAAACTGTGCCAAGGGCTGGGCAATGCGCGCATATTTTGGATTTAACCCAATTTTTACGCCAATGGGTATCCAAATGAAAGAACATAAAATAATAAGTACAAAAACACGTAATGCAGTGAAACTCCCTAATAAAATTACATAACCTGTTTCCGCAAATGGGATCTTGGCATAAATAATCTTCCACAACATAAATACAAACAAAAGTGCTAAAAAAGTTAATGCACAATACCATAAAAAATTGGTCGTCCGCTCACTCAAAGGTTCCATTTTTTGCGGGCGAAACTTTACTGAAGGGATTGGAATATTCACAAAACGCTGCCATGCTTCCTGAAGAAAACGAAATACAAATCGTGTGAAAGCAGCACGCTGGAAGAGATTAAGCACCCACGACTCTGCCTCATCATCACCCAGCTCGCCTAGTTTAAACTTTTGACTCCAAGCAACCAATGGCCTAAAAAACATTTGATCATAAATAAAAATCACGAGCAACATGGTAAAAATAGCATAACCGATCGCATGCCAATTCTCGGTTGAAATTGCCAAGGCAATGTAAGAACCAATCCCTGGCAAAGTAATGGTTTGATTCGCAACAGAAATGGCCTCTGCCGCTACAATAAAAAACCATCCACCAGACATTGACATCATCGCATTCCACAATAAGCCAGGAATGGCAAAGGGTACTTCCAACCGCCAGAAACGTTGCCAGTTGGTAAGTTGATACATCCGGGTGGCTTCAGTTAACTCTGGCGGAACCGTCCGTAGCGACTGATAAAAGCTTAAAGTCATATTCCACACTTGTGAGGTAAAAACTGCAAAAATGGTCGCGCATTCCGGCCCCATCATTGAATTGGGAAACAGGGCAATAAAAGCCACTACCGTAATCGAGAGATAACCTAAAATGGGCACGGATTGTAAAATATCAATGAGCGGAATTAATAGCTTCCCGGCACGCGCACTTTTCGCTGCCAAAGCACCCACAGATAAGCTAAAAATAAGGGAACAGATTAAAGCAATAAACATGCGTAGCGTCGTTTCTATCGCATAAAAAGGCAAATTCTTAGGCGAAAGAGAAATAGGAATTTGTTCACCCAAATGAAATGGCATTTTCATTTTAAGCCCGGCGTATGCAAGTCCCATCAACATCAAAAGTACCAGCAAAAAAGCAAGCAGATCCCATACATTAGGAACTACTTTTAAGCTCGGTAAACTAAATAAACGTGTTGTTTGCATAATGCGAGACATTATACCCGAAATCGGTTTATAATCACGCCATTTTTAACAAAGTAGTTTTTTATGCAAGCCCAAGTTGAACTCCGCCGCACTTTTGCAATTATCTCTCACCCGGACGCAGGTAAAACCACCATTACTGAAAAATTGCTGTTACACGGAGGAGCGATTCAGCTTGCAGGAGAAGTTAAAGGCAAAAAAGCGCGCCGACATGCAACTTCTGACTGGATGGAGCTTGAAAAACAACGGGGAATTTCAGTCACAACTTCGGTCATGCAATTCCCTTATAATGGTCGTATGGTTAACCTGCTTGATACACCAGGGCATGAAGATTTTTCGGAAGATACCTATCGTACGCTCACCGCAGTTGACTCTTGCTTGATGGTGATTGACGCTGCTAAAGGGGTGGAAGATCGTACCATCAAATTAATGGAAGTATGTCGTCTACGGGATACACCAATTTTTACTTTTGTTAATAAAATGGACCGTGACACCAAGAATCCGATGGAATTGCTTGATGAAATCGAGTCTGTTTTAAAAATCAAATGTGCCCCTATCACTTGGCCCATCGGCATGGGCAAATATTTTAAAGGCGTGTATCACTTGATGACTGATACGATTCATCTTTACGAAGGTGGACATGGTGAACACTTACACGAATTTAAAACCATTAAAGGGCTTAACAATCCTGAATTAGATGCCGCCATTGGCGATTTTGCTGAAGAGCTCCGCATGGAAATTGAATTGGTCCAAGGCGCCAGTCATGCTTTTGATTTAGAAACTTATTTAAAAGGTGAGTTAACGCCCGTCTATTTTGGAACGGCACTTTCCAATTTCGGAATTGATTTGTTGCTTAAAGACTTCACCGAATATGCACCGGCCCCACAAGCACGCAAAACCGAAACGCGCCTGATAGAGCCTACTGAAACCAAATTCTCTGGTTTCGTTTTTAAAATTCAGGCTAATATGGACCCCAACCATCGCGATCGCATTGCCTTTATGCGCATCTGCTCCGGAAAATATCAAAAAGGTGCCAAACTTTGGCAAGTACGTACGCAAAAACCTTTCGCTGTAAATCAAGCAGTAACATTTTTAGCTTCCAATCGTGAACAAGTGGAAGAGGCTTATTCTGGCGACATCATTGGCATTTACAACCATGGCGGCATCCAAATTGGTGACACTTTTACCGAAGGCGAAAATTTGAAGTTTACAGGAATTCCTAACTTTGCCCCCGAACTGTTTCGCCGCGTACGTTTGAAAGATCCACTCAAAGCCAAAGCTTTACAAAAAGGCTTGATCCAACTTTCTGAAGAAGGTGCAACCCAAGTGTTTCGACCTATGATTAACAATGACCTTATTTTAGGCGCTGTTGGAGTTCTACAATTTGATGTCGTCGCTTTTCGATTATTATCTGAATATGGCGTGGAATGTGTTTATGAAAATATAAACGTGGTTGCCGCCCGCTGGGTATATGCAAAAGATAATAAAGCCTTAAAAACCTTGGAAGATAAAGCGCAAGAATATTTGGCTTTAGATGGCGCTGATCACCTTACGTATTTGGCACCGACACGGGTAAATCTGCAACTGGCAGAAGAACGTTATAGAGAGGTGAGTTTCCGAGCAACACGAGAGCATTGAGCTCATCGAGCGTATACATCTTCTGGCCATCAAATCCGCCACAAGCTAGGCGACGTAGTGAAATCAGGTATCCTTGCGTGCCTAATGCTTTTGCTAAATCCTCGCCCAACACGCGCACATAAAAGCCTTTGCCAGAAGTCACCTCAAACTCTAGCGTATCTTCAGTCAAAGTGATGAATTTTAAATCTTGTACAAATACTTTACGTGCCCGGCGCTCTACTTCAATACCTTGACGCGCCAGCTTATATAACGGCACGCCCTCTTTTTTGAGTGCTGAATAGATTGGCGGAACTTGATCAATTTCACCAATGAAAGTCTGCATTGCTTGCCTTACTTGTTCTGCTGTTAAAACAGGAATAGGAAAGTGTTCGGTGATTTCACCTTCAGGATCTCCCGTAGTCGAACTTGCACCTAACTTAATAATAGCACGATAGGTTTTTAAATTTTGATGCAAGGCCTCAACTTGCTTGGTTGCTTTGCCAAAACAAATCGGCAACATCCCAGTTGCAAAAGGATCAAGCGTTCCCAAAAAACCCGCTTTCTTAGCTTGAAATAAGCGTTTGATTATTCCCAATGCCCGATTCGAGGTAATTCCCGCCGGTTTATCTAAAAGTAAAAACCCATTTACAATACGCTTTTCCATGCTAGCCAAAAGTTTTAAAAGCCGCTACAATAAGAAAAAACCTTTATTCTGTCAAATGCTTAGTTTAAAAGAACTCGCTATTAAAATTGGCGCGGAATATCGCGGTAGTGATATTCCTGTCCCTTATTTCAGTATTGATAGCCGCACTTTACAAAAAGGCGAGGTTTTTGTTGCGCTACGTGCAGAACGCGATGGCCATGAGTTTGTTAATAATGCCATTAAAGCAGGCGCCAGCGGGATTGTAGTTGACCATCTCATGGATGTTACAGTTCCACAAATCATTGTCAAAGACACGCTTAAAGCATTTGGCCAAATGGCACATGTATGGCGCAAGCAATTTGATATCCCAATTGTGGGTTTAACCGGCAGTTGCGGAAAAACAACCACGAAAGATATGATTGCGTCAATCTTATCTGAGAAAGGACTCACTCTGGCTCCTGAAGGCACTTTCAACAATGCCTATGGCGTACCTTTAACGCTGTTGAAATTACGGCCCGAACATAAATATGCCGTCATTGAGATGGGTACCAATAGTCCCGGTGAAATTGCTTACATTGCTGAAATAACCGAACCCACTATTGCCTTAATCACAAATATTGGCGCCTCGCACTTAGAAAAACTAGTTAACTTTGCTGGAGTATCACAAGAAAAATCAGACATTTTCAAATATATGGCCCCACAAGGTATTGCAGTATTAAATCAAGATGAACCCTTTATGAAATCGTGGTTACCTAAAATTGGGGATCGCCATCGCTTAACTTATAGCGTTAATGCCCACGCAGATGTATTTGCTACCAATATCCACACTAAACCTGATAGTGTAAATTTTGATTTGCATACCCCAATTGGCGTACAAGCTATTGTTGTCTCACTACCTGGCAACCATATTGTAGTAGATGCCATTGCAGCTGCCGCTGTAACGTTAGCCTTAGGTCTTGACCTAGAAAAAATTGCGCTTGGCCTTGGCAAAATGCAAGGAATTCATCGCCGTTTTAAGCAATATAAACTAAAAAATGGTTGTATCCTCATCGACGACACTTACAATTCCAGTATTAATTCCGTGCAAAATGCCATAAATACCCTCCAAAATTTTAAGGGCCGAAAAGTAATCACACTGACAAACTTTGGTGAACTGGGTGATCATTTGGTGCATTATCATGAAGAGCTAGGTAAATGGTGTAGTGAAGCTGCGCTAGATGCCGTGTATCTTTATGGGGATAAAGACCTGCTTGCACATACTTTAAAATATTATCCCCAAGCTCACTGTTATACCGATAAAGATGCTTTAACCAAAGCACTACAAAAAGAGGTTCTTCCAGGAGCAACCCTATTAATTAAAGGCTTGAATAGCTTCAACATGTATTCTATTGTCCAAACACTGCTAAAGGAGTACCATGCGTAAGCTTATTGTTTCCTGTATGGTGCTGTTGTCAACGCCCATTTTTGCTTCTGACTTATTAAGCGTTTATCGCGATGCCTTGCAAAACTCACCGCTTCCCACCAACTATTTGGCCACGCAAAATTCCACCAAAGAAGGCACCCCCATTGCTTTAGGTGCGTTGTTGCCACAATTCGCAGTAACCGCAAATGGTACTTACACAAAAACGACTGCTCCAGATGCAAGCTACCCTAGCACCGGGTATAGCCTCACATTGACGCAACCTTTATTTAATTATAGTGACTATGCGAGTTTGGCTGGAGCAACAGATAATAGCGATGCCGCCGAAGCAACCTATCACTCTAATATGCAAAACTTTATGTTAACTGTGGCAACAGATTATTTTAATGTGCTCCTTGCAGAATACAATGTAAAATTTGCGCAAGCGAATGTAGACTCCTTAAAATCTACCTTAGATCAAACTGAAGCTAAATTCTCAGTGGGCTTAGCCACCAGTACCGACGTATTGCAAGCCAAATCTAATTACAAGTCCGCTATTGCAACTCTTATTGCCAATCAAAATACCTTACAAGATGCTGATCAAACGCTAATGGTCCTCACCGGCAAACCAGAAGCAAATTTAGCTTTGATTAAACAAGATTTTCCTTATGTACCGCCTGATCCAGATAATTTAAGTACTTGGGTGCAAGATGCTTTACAAAACAATTTTGCTCTAATTGCCCAACATGATACCACACGTGCAGCTCTTGCTACTGTAAACCAAACCGTAGGAACACAATTACCCTCTGTAAATTTAGAGTTGTCTTATGGACAAAGTTTTTATCGCGAATCCTCTGTGCCCAATGCTGTCTCTTCTTATCCGCAAATACTTGGAGCCTCGATTTCGCTCAATCTAACCTGGACAGTTTTTAATGGCGGTGAACAAATGGCCTCTGCTTTACAAGAAGCTAATAATTACGCCTCCTCGCAAAACACGGAGTTGAACTTGTATCGCCAAACTAAAATGCAAACGCAACAAGACTTCTTAAGTGTAATGGCTAATATGTCTCAAGTACAAGCATATAAGCAATCTGTGATCGCAGCACAAAGTAGCTTAGATGATTACAATGCAAAATATCGTGTGGGAACAGCAACTATTGTTGATGTCCTCAATGCCACACAAACACTCTATCAAGCTAAAAGTAACTTGGCAAATGCTGCTTATCAATACATCATTAGTTTGTTACAGCTCAAGTACGATGCTGGCAACCTCAATGAAAAAGATCTTGTTGCGCTCAACAATTATCTCCAAGTTGCTGAATAAGGAAACAATATGTCGACACCTATTTTTTTGAAATATGAATCATTTAAAAATAATGATTTACGTGCAAGTCAAACAGTTATAGCTGAAAACAATGGCCTCACTATTTATATCGGCAAAGAGCACCCTTATGTCCTGCGCCAGATCCAAAAGGCTGGCCGCGCTGTAGATCAGTTAGGAATCCTGAATCCCACCCTATCTGGAGAGTGGAATTTTGATGAGCAATGGGCATTCCAATTAGGTTATAGTCGCTATAAAAAACCTGGCCAACTCATTCCTGCTAAAATGAATGCAACAGAAACGGCCAAATTCCAAACTCTAACACGCATTTGGAATGAGGTTCGCAACTTAACCAATACCGGCCCAAGCCAAATGCCCCCAACAAAACTGGCAGAATGTGCTGAAGCGCTCATTCGTGAGTTTGCGGGCGATCGCTATACCCTGCAAGTTGAAAAAATCGT
>JACCDN010103169.1_pt1 | contig 13290 bp, 12 predicted proteins | sample 7441691 | NCBI WGS metagenome assembly JACCDN01 (sample SAMN15323439, study PRJNA562643) | freshwater metagenome | isolation source: river surface water | place: USA:Blue River Watershed | collected 2017-08-16 | reverse complement strand
TTTATATTATTATAAATACACAATAATTTAATTAATGAATTTGGAAGATTATCTAAACTTGTTATTTGATTATTATTACAATGCAATATATTTAATGAATTCGGTAGATTATCTAAACTTTTTATTTTATTAATTCTACAATCTAATACATTTAATGAATTAGGTAGATTATCTAAATTTATTATTTGATTAACATCACAATCTAATTTTGTTAATGAACTTGGAAGACAATCTAAATTTATTATTTGATTATAACAACAATTTAATTCAATTAATGAATTAGGAAGATTATGTAAGCTTGTTATTTGATTATTACTACAATTTAATTTAGTTAATTTAGTAAATCTACTAAAATCTAATATTCCTTTAATATTTCTTTTACTAATATCAATTTCTTCAACATCATCTGTAAATTTTTCTAATACGTCCATGTTTATCTTATTTTAGTTTTTATTTTTATAATAAATAATCAATTTTTAAATTGGTTTGTATTTTACTATAGCTAAAATTATAAAAGTTGATTATTATTTTGAATATTAATTATTAATATATTCGAAAAAATGTTTAGTAAAAAAGAAGGATTCAAATACGAAGCTGAAGTTAGTAAGCTTATTAGCGAGGCTACTAGTAATCTTAATCAAAGAATTATAGCTTTAGAAATACAAAATAATCAACTTGTAATAAATAATCAAAGATTAGAAGGAGAACTTGTTCAATTAAAAAATGGTCTTTACAATGATGTATATAGATTAGAAAAAAGGATAACAGATTTTACTGATATATGGCATCCAATTATGACTGAAAATATAAATAGAATTAAAACAGATTTAGAAAAAACAATTATTGAAACAGAGAGAAAGGATATAAAAAATATTCAAGAAGAACTAGAAAGTAAATTAATAAATATTATTGATAATAAAATTGGTATACATATTAAAGAAAATGATAATGAAAAATTTTTACAGGATAATTTTAATAGTTATAAAAATACATATTCAATTAAATTATCAGATTTAGCAAAAAGATTAAATGATAAATATAATTGTTATGGTCGTATTTATGAGAGTCATGTATTTAAATTAGTGGATATTTATGAGAAACAAATAAATGTATTAGATGAAGATAATAATATATTAATAAATTGTAAAAGTAATAATGGAAAAAAAATTATTATTGATAATTTACAGCATAATTATCCATTTAAAGAAACTATAATTAATTCATTATTAAAAGGGAATTTAGATGATAGAGAATATATATTTTCTATTTTAATTAAACAAAAAGGTTTTATTAAATTGATAGATTATTTACAAAAAAATTGTCCAACTATTGAAATTGAACCTAAACATATTTCAATAGTAAATTGGGGTTTACCATATGGTACGCATAATGGTATACCAATAGATAAATATATTGAAAATATTGATAAATATAAAAATTATCTTTTATATGGATCACAATTACCAACTTAGTAAATTATTTTTATAAAAATTGAATATAAATTATTTTATTTATATTAGTAAAAGAAATGACAAATAAAACAAAAGAGTTTATTGAAAAAGCTGTAAAAATACATGGTGATAAATATGATTATTCTAAAGTTGAATATATAAATTGTGATACTAAAGTAAAGATAATCTGTTTTAAACATGGAGAATTTGAACAAATTCCTTATAATCATATAAATAAAGGTAGTGGATGTATACAATGTAATATTAATAAAAAACAACAAAAAACATTAGAGTTTAGATTAAATGATTTTATTAAAAAAGCCATTAAAATTCATGGTAATAAATATAATTATTCAAAGATAACATATACTAATTCTAAAACTCCTATAACTATTATTTGTAATACTTGTAATTTAGAATTTCAACAAATAAGAAATACTCATTTAAAGGGGGATGGTGGATGTAAAAAATGTGCTGTTAACAAATTTAAAAATGAAAGAACATTTACAAAAGAAATATTTATAGAAAAAGCAATTAATATACATCAAAATAAATATGATTATTCACAAGTAAATTATATTAATTCGCAAACAGATATAATTATTAAATGTATTAAATGTAATTTATTATTTAAACAAACACCAAATAATCATTTGAGAGGTAAAGGTTGTAAAAATTGTAAAAATATAATATTATCAAATAGATTAAAAAAAACTCAGGAACAATTTATAAAAGAATGTCAACAAAAACATAAAGTTAATAATATTCCCATATATGACTATTCTCTTGTTAATTACTTATCATCAAATAATAAAGTAATAATTATATGTAAAATACATGGTCAATTTGAACAAAATCCTACTGATCACTTGCAAGGTAAAGGATGTTTAAAATGTGGAATTATTAAAAGAACATTTAATCAAACATTTACTAATGAAAAATTTATTGAAGAATCAATAAAAATTCATGGTAATAAATTTAATTATTCTCAAGTAAACTATATAAATTCTCAAAAAAAAATTAAAATAATATGTAATACATGTAATACAGTTTTTACACAAGTACCTAATTCTCATTTACAAGGTTATGGTTGTGATATATGTGCACATAATTTAAATCACGAAAATCAAAGAAAAAAAGAAAATGAAATAATAAATGAATTTGTTTCTATTCATAAAAATAAATATGATTATTCAAATATTAATTATATTAATGCAAATATACCAATAAATATTAAATGTAATAATTGTGACAATATTTTTAAACAACTTTATAAATCTCATATTAAATCAAATGAACCATGTCCATTTTGTAGTGGAAGATTTATGGATACTTCTATTTTTATTAATAAAGCAAATAAAATTCATAATAACTTTTATAATTATTCAAATACAGTTTATATTAAATCAAATTTATTAATAATAATTAAATGTAATATACATGATAATTTTAATCAAACACCAAATAATCACTTAAGAGGACAAGGTTGTCCATATTGTATAAATAAAACAGAAGGAATATTATATAAATCATTAATAAATTTATATCCAAATATAATACAACAATATAAAGTTGATTGGTGTAAAAATACAAATACAAACAGATGTTTACCATTTGATTTTTGTATTGAAGAACACAATATTATTATAGAGTTAGACGGAGCCCAACATTTTGAACAAGTTAGTAATTGGGATTCACCTGAAAAAACACAACAAAATGATAAATATAAAATGAAATGTGCTAATGATAACGGGTTTTCAGTTATTAGATTATTACAAGATGATGTATTTAACAATAAATATAATTGGGAACAAGAGTTAGTAATTAATATAGAAAAAATTATTCAAGAAGATAAAGTACAAAATATTTATATGTGTAAAAATAATGAATATGATGAACTTATTAAATTGTGTAAAACAAAAATTAATAAATCAACAAAAAATAAAGTAGTTAAAAAAGAAGAGGATAATGAAATTGCGGAATTAGAAAAAGAGTTATTTGGATAATAGGATTTTATATATTACGTGAAATTAGACTATTTACTATTTCCATATCTTGTTCTAACATTAAATCTAATTTTTCATTTCTAATATTATATTCTGGAGAATTATAACTACAAACACAATCTCCAAAAACATAATCAGACAAATTAAAATTAGCACATAACATTATTTTTAGTAATAATCTGTTATCATCAGATTTTGGAGCACAATGTAATGTTGGTTTAATATTTAAAAATTTATATCCTTCTTCTCCAATAACCATATAACCTTGTCCTTGGAGTAATTCTTCTATTTTTTCATCAATTAATAATTTGGTACCAGAACCTTTTATGTTGATAATAAAGTTTATAAGCGAATTATCATCATAATGCCATGATTTAGCACCATTAGTACTTGAATTGTGAATCATGCAATTTAAATATTTCGGCTCATTTATTACTATATTTTTAGATTCTAAATATTCAATAACTTTATTTTTTGCTTTTTGAATATGATTATCATTTGTATTACCATTTATTATATCATTACATTCATTAATTGTAAACACATTAATCATTTTATTTATATGAACTTGTAAATTATTTTTAATTTTTTATTAATATATATTATTACTATTTACTAATTTATTCATAAAATCAATTTTTTAGATAAAAGTAAACTTAAATTGAAAAGGAGTAATTTAGCAAAAATATTATTTTATTAGTTTATCATTTTTATCTTTAATAACATCATCTTTTAATTTTTTAAAGTTTTCTTTAATTTTATCTTTATTATTATATAGTGTTGCTTTTAATTTTTTATCTACAATTTTCATAAACTCTATATTTCTTTTGCCGTTATCATCTTCTTCAAAATATTTATTTAGATTTGAATATAATTTTTCAGTTGGTTTATAATATTTATGGTTTTTATCTTCAAAGACTTCTATAAAATTGTCTTCATTCAATTCTTTTAAATCGTGAATTTGTTGAACAATAGTGTTGTAAGCAGATTCGGATAATTTCCATTCATTATCTTCAAAAGACATATAATGTTCTCTATTATTATCAGACATATAAATATTTTGGAATTCAGGGTGATTAGGATTAAAATGAATCAGTAAAAGTAATTCGTTAAACAAAGTAGTTCCATTAGTAAATGGACTGTAAATTTTCTTCATAATTTCGGAATATTCAATTTTACTTAAATCTTCCTTTCCAAAGTTAACTAGTTTACTTGACGGAATAACTATGTTATTATTTACTATATTTGTATTATTAACAATATTGTTTGTATTATTAGTGTTGTTTGAATTAATATTTTTAGTAATGACATTTTTAATTTGTTCATCATAATTTTTATTACTTTCTTTTAATTTTTTTTCTAGTTCTTTAATTTGTTTTTCTAAATTTTTATTATTTTCTTGTAAGTTTTTATTACTTTCTTGTAAATTAAGAATACTTTTTTGTTGTATTTCAAAATTATTTAATAATATATTAATCTTTTCTTTTTCTATTAAATTATTTAAAATTTGCTCTTTCTTTTCATTATCAATTTTTTTAACTTTGCATCTGTCTTTCAAATGTCTTTGTAATGAATATTTATCTTTAAAAGATTTGTAACAAAAATTACAATTATTCTGACATAATTCTTCATTTGTTAAATTTTGATTAATTTTGGGTTCTATTAAGCTTTCTGTATTTTTTAACTTATCTAAAATAATAATTTTTTCAGTTATATTTTGAATATTTGGCAAATTTTGGCTAAAAATATCTAAATTTGAAGAATTATTATCTAAATTAGGCTCTTTTGGTTTACATGGTTTCTTTTTATGTTCAGTGTGATTAATATAATGAGTCTTTTTTTTAAACTCTTTAAAACAAGTAGGACAAATATGTTTTACCATTATATAATATATATTTAATCTATATATTATTTTAAGTAATTTTTTAAATTAGGCATTTTTAATAAAAATAGGCGTTTTTAAATAAATAGTCTATTTTTATTGTAAAACTTTAAAGCCTATTTTTTATTAGGCACATTTATAGGCCTTTTTTAGTCCCTATTTGTCTCCTTATCACCTCGGTATTTAACCTCTTTCTTTCCTTCTTTACTTTCTACTTAAAAATATAGTATTTTAAATTTGAGAGAGTTGATGTTTAAAAGTAAGTATAAAAAATTCAAAATAAAAAAAATTTACTTTTTGTATTCAAAAAAAAATATTTTTTTAAATTTTTAATAGTAAACAAAAAAGTCATAAGTAGACTAATTAATAAGTAAAAGTATTAAAACTGGTTTTGAAAGTATAATTTATTATATTGGCGGTTTATAAAAAATAAAAATTATTTTTTAAAAACATTTAAAAAAAAAATTGAAAACTAACAAATATAAATTTAATAATAGAAAAATATAGTATATAAAATATGGAATTATGTACTGAAATAAATATTTTTAATAATAAAAAAGTATATTCTAAATGTGAACATAATTTAATAAAAAGATATTGTAAGTTATGTTCACCAAACACATATTGTGATCATGATAAAAGAAAATCATTATGTAAAATATGTACTCCAAATTCATTTTGTAAACATAATAAAAGAAAAGGAACATGTAAATTATGTAAACCAAATTTAATTTGTAAACATGATAAATTAAAAAATATATGTGTTATTTGTAAACCAAATTTAATATGTGAACATAATAAATTAAAAAATATATGTAAATTATGTAAACCTGATTTATTATGTATTCATAATAAAATAAAATCAAAATGTATTGATTGTAATATAAAATTATTATGTAATCATAATAATAATAAATATTCTTGCACAATTTGTAATGTTAAATTAACATGTTTACATAATAAATTTAAAAATATTTGTAAAATATGTAATCCAAATGTATTTTGTGAACATAATAAAAGAAAGACTAGATGTATATTATGTAATCCTAAATGTCATTGTATTCATAATAAGGAAAAATATAAATGTATAATATGTAATCCAGATACAGTTTGTGAACATAATAAATTAAAATCAAATTGTGTGTTATGTGAAGGAAATAATATTTGTATTCATAAAAAAAGAAAATCAAGTTGTAAAATTTGTTCTCCACATAATTATTGTATTCATAATAAGTTAAAATATATTTGTATTGAATGTGATGGAGGCTCATGTTGTATACATAATAAACAAAAAAAATATTGTAAACAATGTGGTGGATGTTCATTATGTAAATCAGATTGGTGTGAAACAACAGGAAATAAAAAATACGAAGGTTATTGTTTATTTTGTTATGTTCATTTGTTTCCTGATAAACCTATTACAAGAAATTATAAAACAAAAGAAAAAGAAGTTGTTAATAGAATATTAGAAATTTATCCAAACTTTACATGGGTTAGTGATAAAAAAATTCAAGATGGGTGTTCGCGTAAAAGACCTGATTTATTAGTAGATTTTGGTTCACATATCATAATAGTTGAAGTTGATGAAAATGCTCATTCTACTTATGATTGTTCCTGTGAAAATAAAAGATTAATGGAATTATCACAAGATGTAGGACATAGACCAATAGTATTTATTCGATTTAATCCTGACGAATATATTGACCAAGATGGTAATAAAATAAAATCATGTTGGAAAATAAATAAAACAACAGGATTAATGACAATTGATTCAAATAAAAAGTTAGAATGGGAAGAAAGAATAAATATCTTATTAGAACAAATAAAATATTGGTCTGAAAATAAATCTGAAAAAATGATAGAAATTATTGAATTATTTTATTAAAAAGTTTATTGAAGAACATTAATATTAAATAAAAATATTTATATTATTTATGTTTTATTGAAATATTATGTTTACAACATGTATTTAACAATTCTAATGATTTCAAACATGCTAAGTCTCTTGTAGCTATAGTATTCAATGAATCAATTAAACTGCTTTCTAATATAAACATTTGATTTGGAATTTCTAGTAGTTTTTTGTTATCATTACAATTTCTTGTGCTAATTTCAATTAGTTTTTCACAAATGTAAGTAGTTCTATCTTTTTCTGACATTTTTAATAGTTAAAGTTTATTGAATTATTTTTATATTGTTTTTATATGTTATTTTTTAATTTGAAATAATATTTTTATTAATAAAATATATAATGATTGATTATATAAATGATGATTAATTATTTAAATAAATATTTAAAATATAAAAATAAATATTTAGAATTAAAAAAACAAAATACAATTTATAGTACAGGAGGGGGTTATAAAAGATGTCTTAAAGGTAATTGTAAAAAATCAACTATTTCTTCAACCAATATTCATATTTGTTCATTTAATATACTAACACAAATATTTGTTCAAAATCAACAATTTAATAAAAAATATACTGAGGAAGAAATTATTAAATATAAAACAAATGAATATAGAATGAATTTAGTAAAAGAGCATCTAAATAAAGAAATAAGGAAAAATTCAATAATTTGTTTACAAGAAGTTCCACTAACATGGATTAATTCGGAATCAGTCGACGTAACTAACTTAGATGAGAAATTTTTACTCACAAATAACTTGGAAATTTTTTTTACAAATAATAATTATAATTTTGTTGCTAATAATTACGGTAGTAGTTATTCAGGAAATATGGGTGTTCTTATTGCTTTTCCAAAAAATATTTATAAAATGGTTAATAAACTTGAAACTGTTCCTATCAATTATGTTAAACCATTGAGTACTAATAATGATTTAAGTTTAGATTCTAGTTCTACTTTAAGTTATACTTCTGATTCTGTTTTAGATTCTACTTCTATTAATGATTTTTTTGAAAAAACAAATGAAGAAATTGAAACAATGTCCTCAGAAGAAAAATCATTATATGATATAAAATTATCAAATTATGAAACTTGGAAAAGTTTACGTACAAGAAAAAATATAATCATAATTTTACAATTAACTGATATATCAACTAGTATTAAATTTTGTGTTGGAACTTATCATACCCCGTGTAATTTTCAAAATCAAAAATTTATGCAACTTGCTAATCTTTTTGCTGCACAATCTATACAAATTTTTGCTGGTGGTCTTCCTTATATTTTTGCAGCGGATTTAAATACTCAACCAAATACACCTTCTTATAATATTTTAGTTGGTAATGAAATTAAATCAAATGAAAAACCTGAAAAAGAAACTGATACAGATGATTGGGTTCCTATTATGATACCACCTCTTCTTTCAGCATATTTTATAAAAAATAAAAAAGAACCAAGAGCAACTAACGATGGTTATCAAATTTCACAAAATACAGACGGTACTTGTAGAGACAGTGGAAGATTTATTGGTACATTGGATTATATATTTTTAAGTGACGATAGATTTAAAGTAATTGGTGTGAAAAATTTAGATAATATATTTACTAAAAAAAATGGACCATATCCAAGTAAAGAAGAACCAAGTGACCATGTTCTTATTTCCGCAAATTTATTATTAGAATCTAGTTAATTTTTTATAAAAATTTACTTTTTATTTTCATTTTCAAAATATTTTTGAATATCATGTATTTTTACAGCAAAAAAAATTGGAAAAAATACTATACACGCTATAGATATTACAAAACCATTTTTAGCACATTCAATTTGCTCATCTTTAGTAAGTTTCTTTTTATATTCACCTTCTCTCCAACCTTGATTTAAATAAGATTTTTTAATACATTGATAGCCGTCATAAAAGCCAACACAACCCCATACAAATACTACTCCCGCAATTTTAAACTTATTCATCTAATAATATATTATTGATATATTTTTTTATATTACTTTTTATTACTCTTAGAAACATATACTGCAATGCCTATAATAATTGATAAAATAGATGCGAATATAAAAAATATTGCTACTTTCATTCTAAAATTTTTCCACCACATTTTTTTACGTAAATTAGTAGCATTTCTTTTAAATATACCTGCTACTTGTTGTAGCTCCTCTGACTGTACTTCAATATTTTCAAGTTTTGTTGTGTTTTCTAATGCTAAATTTATATTATCATGCATAACATCTTTAACAATATTTACTTTATATTTAACTTCATTAAGTTTGTTGTCCATTTTTTATATTTTAATATATTAATTATATTTTTATGTAAATAAAATATATAAAAGTTATAATCAGTAAAAGTGTATTAAAGTATATCAAAAATACTTCTTTTTCACACTTTTCTGTTGATTCACGTATTACTTACTGGTTATTTCTAACTTCATAAGGTTATTCTTACTGGATTACATAAATTTAAACCTAATGGTTTATTATATTTATATTCTGTGTATTTTCTTAAGATATTTATTGCACCATTCAAATCTGCATTTATTAATTTATTTACTGAGGAACTAAATAAACCGCGTTTCTTTCTATCTCCTAAATATTCTTCATGTTTACAGATTTCTTCTAATCCTAATGAATCACATTTTGATGTGTAAGCTTCATTTATTTCTTTTACTATTGCTTTTTCATCAAATGAATAACGTATCTTTTGTAATAATCTTGCATATGGTATTTGATAAAACTTTCTGTTTGTATTATTTCCTAAATTCATTTTATCTTTCCATCCTTCATTATAACCTATTATTATTGCTTTTTTATTTGAATATAATTCTTTTAATTTATTTATTATATTATTCATTTTTCCATTTAGTTTTCTCAATCTCATATCATTTAAATACTTTATTTCATCTTCAAAACTTGCTTTTAATTGTTTATCTTTGGTTTGGTTTTTTTTAGATTGAACTAATGATATTTTTTTATTATAATATTCATTTAATGAAATCAAATGTCCACCTTTTAATATTCTTTGTTTACCATTTGGATCGTGAATTGTTAATAAATTTTTCATTCCTAAATCAATTGAAATCATTTCATTTATTTGTATATTTGATTCATCAATTTCATTGGGTTTTGGTTTATCTATTTTATAATGAACTTTATAAACTTGATTTGAAACTTTTTTAATTTCTATTTGTTTTAATTTATTTTCTTCTTTGTCTAATAAAGAGGGTTTATTAACTTTTAAAACAGGTTTTTGATTAATTTTTTCATTAAATAATGTTTCCCAATTTTTATAAATATACTTACCATATCCTAATTTAATTTGAAATTCATTTGGTTCTGAACTATTTACTATTTTGTTATCTTTAATTTTTTTCTTCTCACCAAATACAATAGTTTTACCACAAAAAATAACAGAATAAAAATTATCAGTAATATATTTAGGTTTATTAGCTTTTAAACCTTTTTTTCTTAATCCATAATAAGAACTAATAGTTTCATTAGCTTTTGTCATAGCATTACATATTATATCACTAGATGTCATTTCAAATTTAATAGTAGAATATACTAATCCAGATAGAAAATTTTGCTCTGAACTTAATTGATTATCTTTATCTAACATTTTATTAATTAATTCTAAATATTTATTTTTTTTAATAAATTCATTAGGTTTATCAGTATTCATAACATGATTTTGAAATTCTTCATCAAATTGAACTCTAATTGGTTTTTTATTAATTAAACCATTTTTCACATTATAATATTTATAATAATAAAAACTAATAAGGATAGAAAAAATATTTTGTTCATATAAAAATAATAAATTAGGAGTGTTAACAATTAAATTATTTAATCCAATACAATCTCTAACTAATAAATTATATGTGCTCATAAAATTAGTATGAGTAATATTAATATTAGATGATTTAATAAATTTGTATAAAATATTATTATTAAAAGTATAAATTTTATGTTCAGTTTGATATATTTTAAAATATTTTTTTAATTTAGTTTCAATTAAATTATTAATAATATTATTATCAAGTTTATTAGATTTAATGGTATCTAAAAAAACTTCTTCATAAACTTTATCTTTATATAATAAAAAGAATTTATGTGTAAAAAGATAGTGATTAAAAGTGTTTTTAGAAGTTTGTCCTAATTTATCAATAATTCTAGAAATATTTTTAGAGAATTTATGATTAGAAGTAGCAGTATATTTTTTAATATTTTTATTTTTCTCTTTCTTCTTTTTTTTAGATTTCATATATTATAATATTATATAAAATTATTTCTTTAAGTTAATTTAAATAATTAATTTAAATTACTATTATATTTAAAAATAATAAAAAAATATTAAAAATATATTAAAATAATATAATAAGTAAAATGGAGGAAGTAAAAAAGTATAAATGTGAAAAATGTGAATTTGAAACAACTTATAAATCAAATTATAATAAGCATATAAAAAGTGAATTACATAAGACAGGGATATAAAAATTATGGAAATAAAAAATTATGTTTCCTCTTCTTCATATTCATCCTTAAAGTAAGGTTCATCATTTAGATAATATATACCATCTACAAGAACAGGACCAGTATTATCACTATTGTATGAAGAGTTAATAGTTTCAACTAATTCTATAATAGTTTCTGCATCAAATCCAAGATTATAAGAATTTAAACTTAATTTTTCTACACAATAAAGTAAAGCTATACAAGGAAAATTATAAATAATATTTTTAGAAGTATATGGATACGGGTTATCATTTGGATTAGCACCATTTAATAATAAAATACTTTGAACATCTGTATTATTTTTATATTCACAAGCAATAGAATAAGCAGTTTTATTATTTTTATCTAATAAATTAACATCAGCTCCATATTTTATTAATACTTCAATACTCTTTGTTGCTTTATAAACAACTGCACAAAATAAACAGGTTTGTTCACTTCCCATTAAATTATATTTAGCATTAATTAAATTCTTAAAATCTAATCCATTAGAATTTTTATGATTAAAAATTAATTCAAGTATTTCAGGATTATTATTTGTTATTGAAAAACTAAGAATATTATAATTTAAAAAATCAGCTCTATAGTTATAACATAATTCTGCATGATTAATTAAATAATGAGTAATCAAAGTAATATTATTTGTTAAAAATACATTAGAAATATCTAAATTACTTTTTTCAGGAACAACACCAGTTTTTAATATAATGTCAATAATATTTTCTTTCTGTAAATTATTATTATGTCTTAACCATTCATATTTGTGCATTACTGATAAACAAGCACTACTTAAAGCAGATATATATCTAACACTACTTGATTTATCTAATATTAAATGTGGATCTGCTCCATTAGCTAAAAGATAATGTATAATATTATTATTTGTATTATAATAAATAGCACTAGTTAAAACAGAATCATAGTGTCCTAAAATAGATTCTGTTTTTCCAACAGTGTTAATATTACAACCATTTATTAAAAGTATTTTAATACATTCCAATGTATTTTCAACAATATTCGGATTATTTGTAATTTTATGACTATACATGAAAATATCTAATAATCCTCTATCACGAGAGGGCAAACAAACATTATTAATATTTGAAGCTATTAATTGTGGGTCGACAAGTTTAATTCCTTGTAAAAAATTATTATAATTATTAATGTGACATGTGTTATTTATACAAATATCACATCCAGTTTTATTAGTATTATTAATCATTTTTATAATTAAATATGTTATGTTTATAAGTAATTATAGTTAATAATAAGTAATAAAGCAACAAAATTTCAACTTTTTAATAAGGTAATAGTTTTTTCTTTATCAGTTGATTCAAATATTGTTGAACCACTTACCAAACTATCTGCTCCTGCTTTAATTATATCCTGACAATTTAATAAATTAACACCTCCATCTACAATAATTTTTACAAGTGGATATTTATTTTTAATCAGGATAATTTTTTCAATAGTTTCGGGTTTAAATTTTTGGCCTGAAAATCCTGCATCCACACCCAAAACTAA
>JACCDN010523124.1_pt1 | contig 13296 bp, 14 predicted proteins | sample 7441691 | NCBI WGS metagenome assembly JACCDN01 (sample SAMN15323439, study PRJNA562643) | freshwater metagenome | isolation source: river surface water | place: USA:Blue River Watershed | collected 2017-08-16 | reverse complement strand
GTGTGCAATGACGGCCAACCCCATCATCAAAATGAGTGCTGATTTTGCCAACTGGTTGAAAAGCATAGTTTTACTCTTAAAACACTCTTCAGTTTTCTGACTCTGGCTCAAGACCAAATCCATGAGTACTTCGTCTCTTTAGTGTCTCAACCATTTCACCAATCAGCCAAGTTTGTTGAGCATCAAAAGTCAATGTGATTTTGAGTTTCTTGCTGCTGAACTCGGTACCTAACAAAGCTCCTTCCACCACATCAATAGTCAGGCAGCTAGTTTTTACATCGTAACCCCCATGAAACCTACTAACCTTTACGGGCATTTCTTCCATAACAAACTCCGTTAAAAACATTGGCGCTGATTTTGGCCAACACACCACAAAAAGTCGCGACTTCTGCTGAAGATTTGAGCGATTGACTCATTCGAACCAATTCAGCTTGTAGCCGTATGTACAAATTTCACGCCAATAAAGTACAGCAAATGGGTCGGCGAATGGTTTTCCGCGTTATAGCTTTGCCGACCAGCTACCCAGAGAAGTCATTGCTGGGCTTCGTTGCACTATTGATCGTCAAAGGTCTCAAGACAGATCGCGTTGCATGTGGCCTGGGAAAATTTGACATGATTCCCGTTTGCGCAACTGCAGCCAAGATCGGTCGGTATACCTACAACGCACACTGTGAACCAGCAGCCGATAAACCCAGCTAAGAAACTGGCAAGGCTCTTAGGTGGAATTTTGGAATTTCTATCGCAAACCTAGTGCCAATTAACAAAAGCAGGAAAAGTTTTCCGCCTAAGTTGAAAACTGCAATAGCCGGTAAAACATGCCGGCGGTATGTTTCGTTATGCGAAACAACTCAACCAATCAACTTCACCCTCCTGAACCAAGGGACGCGGAAGCCATTACCTCAATTCTTAGTGGTTTAATCGATTGGGAAAATGAGCATGGCCAAGCCTTCTATAGCATCAGCACTCGGGAGCTTTATTTCAAGCTTGCTTTAGTGTATTTTGCCAAGAGACATACACAAAATGTGTCCTTAAAGTCTTCTTTTTACACAGGCCGAGCATCAGAAAGAACGATGCGCAATGCAATCTGTCGTTTTGAAGATCAAGGTTTCATCAAAAGATCTGGATCACATATTGACCATCGAAACAAGCTATTGATACCAGAAGATAAATTAATCAAACACTTCGAAGAACACATACAAGAGTTCATGCGATTGGTTCAAGAACATTTTTATTTAATACGTAAGGATAGATCGACAAACCATGAATCAACATCAGAATCAACGATAAATCCTTAATCGGTTTTGTTCACTTCTATAGGCAAATAGAGACGCTGCATCAAAGAAATAGCAATATCGAGATCTCGCGCTTACAAAGTGTAGTTTGAGTTCAGCTAGCTGGTTAACTGGTTAAGGTTGCCAAAATCGCTTATTAATTTCTCTGTGAGCATCCGCACGAGAAGTGCCGATATCCCAAAGATCCTTTTCTGTCATGCGACTAAGCATATGACGTTCACGCGAGCGATTTTTCCAGATCAGTATCTGACCTTTCATATAGACATATTTTGAAAAGAGAATGTCTTTTAGGCTATTGTAGAACTGGGTAAGCATTGTTAAATCTCCTCGAATAGAACCGCAGGTAACATGGATCTAAATAAATTACGTACATTCGTAACAGTTGCACGAGAAGCGAACTTGACACGAGCTGCTGACATTCTTTGTCTAAGCCAGCCGGCTGTCAGTGGACAACTAAAAGCACTAGAAGAAGAGTTAGGTTTACAGCTTTTCATTCGAATATCGCGTGGCATGAAACTGACCGAGGTCGGAAAAGCCCTTCTTGAACATTCCGAACAGGCTCTCGCAGCTATCGATCAGATTTCGACTCAAGCAAAATCGCTGCGTGATGGTGTAGCGGGTGAATTTCGTCTTGGGACCATTGCATCGCCATCGATACTGAAACTTGAAACGACTGTGAAATTTTTGACAGATCGTCATCCTCACCTGCGGCTCAGCTTCACTCAAGGCATATCCGGAGATGTCATTGAATGGATTTTGAAAGGCCAAATCGAAGCCGGGTATGTAATTGGTCATTCGAATAATGATCGGCTTGTGACTCATGAAATTGCACCAGTAACCTTGCGAATCGTCGCTCCTTCGAGCTGGGAAAAACGCATCAAGACACTCGACTGGAAAGTGATAGCCACATTGCCGTGGATTTCGACACCAGACAAATGTTCGTTTAACTCTCTTGCGAATCAAATGTTTGCTCGCCATCAAGTAAAACCTCAAACGATCATTGAAGCTGACCAAGAACATACTTTGCGTAGCCTTGTTGCATCAGGCATGGGAATGACCTTGTTGCGTGAAGACGTTGCCCTTGAAGCACAAGCAAGTGGAGAAGTCGTGCTTTGGGAACCGGGCATTGAAATGAGCCATGTGTACTTTGTGTATTTGAAGGAAAAGGAGACCAGCATCAGCTTGCAAGCAGTCCGTCAAGTCATCCATGAAATTTGGGGTCTTTAACCAGTTCAAATGCCATTGAACGCATCAGTTCCGAGGACACTAAATGTTTATGCCACAGTCTTAACAGACGGATTCCGAGTAATTCCTGCACCATCCATCACAAGCTTATTGGCTGTTGAAACGGATTGTTTTTTAAGCCTGTTACGTTGAAATAGGTTGTTAAGTATCAAAGCTGTAGTTGTACAAAGCGCGCCACTTAATTGCACATTTGTTGGGATCAATCCAGTCATGGCTGACACGAAGAAAGAGGTAACAGGTACCACATCCATAAACAAAACACCATTGAGCGGCGTGAGAATCTTGTTGCCCATGTTCCACGCAAGTACCCCAACAAAGCCAGCAACAAGAGACATATAAAGCAAATGTGGAATTACGAAAATTAGAGTTTCTTTTGAGGGTGTGGGAACATACCCAACTAAAAGTAACAAAGCAGTAACACCATACACAGTGGTTAGACCAAGGAAGGTCGTGATGGCCGTGTACTTATATGGAGACCATGTCGGAAAATAGCTACCACCAAAGGTATACAGAACCCAACAAAGCGCTCCAAGTATCAATGGGATGTTGGCCGAATAATTTTGCGGTTGTAACAACGCAGAAAAATCTCCCTTGGAAATAACGAGCAGCACCCCAAAGAACGAAAGACCAATAAACACAAAAGAAAACAGTGGGGGTCTCACTCCTCTGAAGACCCATGTAACCAAAAGTCCTTGAAGGGGCATAGTGGCCATCATGATCGAAGCAGTTAGTGCCCCTGTCGATCCCGCAAGTTGCTGCCCATAAAACACTAGGAAACCAAACCCTGCAAATCCAGCAGAACCGAATACCCAGGCAAGGCTTATCTCTTGGCGGTCAACCACTAACGCAGCAACTCCTTCCTTAACATAAAGAAGAATGATGAAAGCAATGCCTGCAATCGAATATCTAAGTGCCGTGAATGTAAAGGGATCTATTTTGTTGAGAGCATCTGTCATCACAGGAAACATGACGCCCCAAGATAGAGTTGCTATCAAACAGAAAAATACACCTTTTAGATACTTTGGATGTTCCATTAAAAACTCCTATGGGTAGTCATTGCGTTGAAAAAATTGACTGCAATTCGGATGTGCGAATCTTCCCTGTAAGACTGTATGGAATTGCAGACAGCAAACGACAGTCACCAAGAGAAAGTTGCCGATGGGAAATGAGCTCACGAACACTGTTCAGTACATGCTGAACATCAACTGTTGTCTTGCGTAAAACAATTGCACAATCAAGCGCGGCACCTGCTCTGGGCAATAACGCCACATCCCTAACACACGGAAGCATTCGGATTTCATCTTCTAAAAGATAAATTGGTGTTTCATCAGCAGCATTTGCTGCACGATTTGTTAAATAAAGTCGTCCTTCTACATCCAAATAGCCCTGATCAGGCGTGATGAGAAATCGCTTGCCACCTAGCTGCACAGAATTAGATGAACCATCACCATAGTGATCCATATTCATGTAACTAGCAACTGCAACCGCACCGATCTCGTAGGGTGCTAATTCATTACCCTCTGGATTGATGATGGCAATAGAGTTACCTTCAAAGATCCGTCCTACACTTGTTGGCGTTTTAAGCAAGTCCTCTGGCTGGGCGATTGTGTTCACACCAGTCTCAGTTGTTCCATAGTATTCATGGACAACCATTCCCAGTCGCTTGAGTGCACGAATTTTTTGTGGTGCTGCAAAATGCTTCCCACCAATCAATAACCAACGCAAGTCCAGTTTTGCATGATCATCAACAGATTCATCCAGTCGATCCAGCACCCCGTCCAAGAGTGGGGGCGTCATTACTGTTGCTGTAATTTTTTGACGCGTAAGTGTGTCGGTCAAAGCCACCGGTGAGGCACTTGAGGCAAGATAAATCGTAGCCCCAAGAGACATAAACATGCGGGCCCAACCATTGCCTGCTGCGTGATACAAAGGCAAGCTAACTAAAAATCTATCATGGGCACCAAAATCATATTTTTCGGTGAAAAACTTAAACCTCTGTTGATCAAATGAACGAGTACGTACGACTACTTTGGGATTCCCGCTTGTGCCCGAAGTAAGTCCGATGGAGCGAAATTCAGGGCGTGAAGCTATTAATTTTTCAAGATTGATTACTCTCTCAATGTCAGTACCAATCCAAGAAGAGGTTTTATCAAGATCAATGCACGCAACAGAGTGAGACTCAAATGCTGTGTTTTCAAAATTATTCGGAAAATTGGTTCCGGAAAATAGAACAATGTCTACTTTTAATTCAAAAATATATTGTTGAATAGTTTGCGAGGGGAGCGAATAATCTAGGCCAATCGCAGGGACACCCAAACTTGACAGAGCGGCCATCCATGGAATCAAGTCCACTCTGTTAGGGGATACTATGCAAGCCCGCCTAGGTGTTCCTCCATGAAAGCGTTGGTATATGTATTGAATACAGGTTTGCGATCTCAAATACAGTTCCTGCCAAGTCAAGGCACCTTCACCAGACACAACCGCAGCCCGTTGAGGCATAGCGGCTGAAAACATGAATATCTTTTCTAACGGAAGCACTTCAACTCCTTTCCGTTTAATTTTTTAGACAACAAATATGTGCGAACCAGAGCGTGTAAGACTACGGATCTGACTTCGCATTTGGATAGTCATCTCTTCACCTGGTATCGCAATTGGCACACCAGGTGGGTACGGGACTATGAAAGCATCAGTAACAGGGCTTGAAAGCCACTCAGGTATAAAACGGCGTTGTAACTCTCTTAATGCTTTCAATATTTTTTGTACCGCGTCACTAGTGATGCCAATATGAAAATTGAGTAATAGGGATGACTTTGTTACGCGATTGATATAGATGCCATAGTTTGCGTAAATAAGGTCTCTGAACTCCAAAGTCGATGAAGTGAGCTCAGAGACATTAAGCGAGACTTTAGTTGGATCAATCACCACATAGGGTGACAATACAGGCAGGGAAAACGAATTGATGCGATAACTCGACAAACTAGGATCTGCTTCAATGTTTTCAACAAACTCCTTCGCAAGTAATGTTGCTTGTTGAACTAGTTCATTTCCATCCCTACTCATTTGTGCGCGTGCAAGATCTAGTGATGCAAGTATTGGATAACTTGGGGAAGAAGTGTGAATGCGATAGCGTGCTGTCCGCAATTTATGCACCATCTCGTCTGATCCATACACATGCAGCATTGATGCCTGACGAAGGCAGCTCAATGCCTTATGAGCAGACTGAGTTGCAACAATGCACAGATCTTCGTACTCTTTCCTGAGATGCACCGCATTCAGGGATGCACATCTTCGTAATTGATCCGAAAATGGATTTGCTCCAGCCCATGCCTCGTCGATTAAAAATCGACGCGTCGCGGTACCAGTACTCAACAATGTTTTAATGATCAATGGAATGTTGTAAACAATGCCGTCATACGAATGTGCATTCAGGACGATCAAATCGTAGGGTTTTCCGGCGTCATCAGCGCGCCTAGTTTTTTCGAGCAACTCCTCCAAGTCAAAAAATGCTCTGCCTGTGTCTAAGCAAATCTCGGATGGAGTAAGGTAATCTGTGGCTACACCTAAGGCATTGAATGAAAAATGCAGTGATTGGTGGCATGTTTTATCCATTAAGACTCGTGCGCCTGAATGGCACATTGCCGTAATGGCGATCTGATTTGCAGTCGTCGTTCCGGTGGTAATAAACAATGTCTCGTCAGCACCATACAAACGTGCAGCGAGGTTTTCGGATTTTTTGATCACTCCTTCAGAAAAAAATAATGAATCAAAATTTTTACCAGTGATCGTGAGTTCAGTTCGAAGATATGTATCCCCAAACAACTCTTCATACTTATCTCGAATAAATGAATTAGCTATTGATGCACCTCCAGACAATGGCAAAGCATGAAAAGATAATGTTGCTGTTTTTCTTAACTTTATTAATTGGTCAGCAATTGGCGTTTCACTTCCCTCCGCTAACGAGGGCTGCACATGAAAATCTCTATGCATAAATGTCCTTATTGAAAAATTTATCCTCGCTTTCAATTTAGGTCAAAACATTGATTAACACCAATTGCATTTTCTGAGGGTAGTCATCATCAAATTTGATTAGACAAGCCCAATTTGAAGGCTTAACCTCAGTTTTTACAGCGGTTCAGGAACTAACAAAATTGAGGTTTTAATGGCTCTCTACTTCATTGAATACGATTTGCGCAATCAACGTGACTACAAACTTCTCTATGGGGAACTTGCTTCGTTTCGAGCAAAACGAATCCTTCAGTCATTGTGGTGCTTCAATCGTGTCAATACGACAGCATCAAATTTGAGGGATCATTTCAAACAGTTCATAGATACTGATGACGGTTTAATAGTCATCGAAGCTTCCAACTGGGCTACTTACAAAACTCTCGCTGTACCAGACTAGTGATACTTTGCATAGCTACGCAATACCCTTCGTTCAAGCAGGCCCGCTAAAACAGACGCAGCCATCCCATCGGATGATCTCGAAAGCGTCGCAATTGAATGACTTGTGCCACCTAAGTGAGGATCGTAGTGGATCATCTATAAATCGGTAGCATATAAAGGAAGAAATCGAAAATGAGATTTAACTTACAGTTCAACGCGGATTTCAAAACTGCGCATGGCGGCGTTGATTCGACTGCTAACCAATGTGTTGCAGACGAATTGAGCGACACCTTGTTGGCTACTCCACCACCTTGTGTCGATGAGCGCTTTGACTGTTTGACACATTCGGTTGAGTCAGCCAACCAGTGAAGCCCCGCCCGAGTATTTAGCCGGACGTACACAAAGGCATCGACACAAGTGCTTGTCATTTAAAAATGACAAGCACTTGAAATCTGTACAAGAGTCACCATATCTGTCGTATTGGGATTTTCTTTGTCTGCCACCTAGGGGCGTACACAACCCAGAATGATGAAAAGATTTGCATAGAATTTATCCAAGAACCAAGAGCAAACAACAATAAACGGCTACAAGGGCCTGAGGAATACCATGCGCATCTTAAATTGGGCAATGGGCCTTGTCGGCCAGCTTGTTGGCTGGGTTATCCGACCGCCCAATCTAGGGGTCTCTCTGCTGAGCCGAAGCTCCACCTTTCTCTTGGTAATGGGCAGTGGCGTCACTATCGAAGCGCAGGGGGTTGCAGGCCTCGTCGACGCCTTCAAATATGCACCTGCTGACGGGCTTCCTGTAAACCTTGTGACGATAGTCGTGTACTTGGCATGCGCGACCTGGGTGATAGGTCTCCTAATGGTTCTTTGGACTCAGTACCGTGAATGGAAGGAAACCGATAGCCGTCGGATTCTTGTCGTCGAAATGCGCGGACTGGTGGACACCTCGGACAAGCCACTTCTCGCTGCCGTACCCCGTACTGTACTTGGCCGCCGAGTCGACTGCTTGGTCGATGTGCGGAAACATTTGGCAGCCCCCATGCCTAACATCGAAGAAGCACTCAAAGAAATCGAACACATTCAGCGCGACGTCCGTCGAGCCCGTGGTGATACAGCCCGAGCCGACGTCCAAGTTGTTGCGGGAGGTGTTATGCAGGTTTCGCTTTTATTCTTTGCAGGAAGTCTATTGGACGACGAAGGGAATGTTCTCGTCATGGACTGGGAACGAACCAAAGGGAATTGGAAGCAGCTAAGCGACCAAGCCGATGGCGAGACCTTCGAGATTACCGGCCTGGATGACCTGGGAACCAGCAGAGAAGTGGTATTGGCAGTCTCAGCATCATATGTTGCCGCATACAACGATATAGCAGCCACCTTCCCGGGGATTCCTGTTGTGCGTATGGCCCGCCCCAATCCTCAGCCCAACACCTTGTGGTCAGAGGATGCACAGGCAGCACTAACCCAACAGTTCCTGCAGACGCTTGGGACGCTCGCGAACCAAGGTGTCGAAATGGTGCACCTTGTACTGGCCGCTCCAGCATCGTTAGCAATCCGGTTTGGTAAAGCCTACGACCACCGCAATATGCCTAAGCTTCGCTGCTATCAGCGTGAGCAGAATCAGACCCCACCGTACCCGTGGAGCATTCAAATGCCGGCAGCTCAGCAGCCAGTTGCCTTTGTCCCAACCGCTATCCCAGCCTAAACTGAAAGGACCAACATGACTCAGCCACCGCAGATGAAAAAGCGCTCCCGCCTCATTGTTGAGGCGATTGACCAACGCCAAGAAAGCCAGCAATGGGAGGAATTTATCGTTAGCATGCTCAGCAAGCTCGAACTCCCACCCGAGAAACAGGCTGCCGCGGAAAAGCGTTACAAGGAATTTGGTCGCCACATCGCCAACAAGCTGGGTGTCTACGAAACCAACGTCCATGTAGTCGTTCAGGGGTCAATGAAGACACAGACTACGATTGCTGGTGACGGCCGGGAGAATTTTGACCTGGATGTAGCGGTAAAGCTCTCCGGGCCCCATTTCGAAGGTTTGCATGACTCAGCGCCTTTCTTTCAGCGTTTCGGCAAAGCTCTTGAAGGGCTAGATGGCTCCGGGAAGCCATCACCCAAGAATCGTTGCTGGCGACTCCCCTACCCAGGGGAGCCGTTTTACTTCGACATCACTCCGGCTATTCCGATGTCTGACAAAATCACAGGTACGGACCTGCGAGTACGCGACCCCATCAAAACATGGAGCCCATCAAATCCCGAGGAATTTGCTGACTGGTTCAGCCTCATCGCCAAAAAGCGCTTTCCCTTTCAGGAGGAGCAGATTCGCAAGAACTTGGTAGAAGCTAAAGCCACCGTCGACACGTTGCCAAAAGGCAAGGTACGGATTGACGACATCCTGCGGCGCATGGTCCAGCTGATGAAGCTTCACCGCGACAGCTACTACAAGCAGCTATCTGATCAGAAGAATGAAGGAAAACCCATCTCCGTGATTCTCGTAACCCTTGCAGCCAAGGCTTACGACGAAATCGTTACCAACGAGGCTCACCTGTATTCGTCGGCCATTGAGGTCGCCCTTGAGGTGGTGGACCGCATGCCGAAATTTATCGAGAAGGGATTGGCTGGCATTCGAGTTGATAACCCTGCCCTGAGCGGTACGCGCGGAGAAAACTTTGCAGACAAATGGAACACCGATAAAGGTCTACGTGAGAACGAGTTCAACACCTGGCACGGGTGCCTGACAACCGACCTAGATGCTCTTTTCTCCGAGGAATATAGCAAGCGCTCCGAAAATCGTATCCGTGCGGTATTTGGCGAGCACGGCGTCCGAGCTTGGAAAGAAAGCCTACCCATGCCGCAAGGCATACTGGGTGGGCTACTTGCCTCTGCCCCCAGCCAATCCAAGACTCAGCCTCAGTCGGCCCGCCCGTCCGGTTACAGGAATTCTCTTGCCTGAGAAACTTGTAACGAATCGCCCCTTCGAAATCGCCGCCTCTGCCGTCGAAGCATGGCTCGACGGCGAAGGCGCTTCTTTTGCAAAACGCAGCAAAAGCCAGGATGGGCGCCGAAAATTTGCATCCTGGGATTTACAACTGGAACACCCCGTCCTTGGTCCGCAGCTTGTGCGCATATTCATCCCCAAAGACTTCCCTGCGACTCCCCCTCAGGTGTATGTGGACAGAAAGCTATGCTTGGTTCTGCCCCACATCGAGATGGATGGACGGTTCTGTCATGATGTTGTATCGTCACCGACGGACTATTCATGGCCAACCGGGGCGGTAGTCGCGGTTATCGAATCGCTCGAGAAATTCTGGAATAACAGCTCGGATGCCGAGTGGGTCACCAGTGAATTCCATAAAGAGCGTCTGTCGTACTGGCTCCGGTTCTGTGAGCAATTCCGTGTTGCCAATGCAGTGCCCACCCCTCGTGCTGTCAGAGTGCAATTTCGCTCCGTCCAAAAGGCAATGGAAGGAAAGCTCTGCGCCTACTTCCAGAAGAGTCACAAGCTTCGTAGCGACCTTATGGTTGCCACGATGGAAGAAGTGGACCCACATGTTTTAGCCAACCGCCATGGTTGGTCGGCAAAGACTCAGGTTAGAGGCTACTCCCTCTTCGTTCCATTTGCTGAAAACATCCGTTGGACACCTGCCGATTGGCCAAAAAGTCTGCATGAACTTGAATCGTTCGTTGCGCAAGTCACCGACCATGAGCAGTCGGTTATTCACTGGATTCAAAGCAAAAGCGATGGCAATCAGCATCCATTCTTGGTGGTGCTCGTTCAGACAGGAGTTTGCTACGGATTCCTCGTCTCCCCCGCGCTAGTCCCCAAGGTTACCAATCTAGGAATCATTCCCGTAGCCATCGACAGAGTTGATGCGAGCTGGGCATTGGCCCGGGACTACAGGCTATCGACCCTTATCGGCCGTCAGGAGAAACGGATACTTCTTCTTGGCTGCGGCTCTCTTGGCTCTCCCGTTGCTGAGCTCCTTGCGCGCTCAGGGATTGGTGAGTTGCACCTTCTCGACAAAGAAACCTTCGAGGCAGAAAACTGTGGCCGACACATTCTTGGTGCTCAAGACCTCGGACACTCAAAAGCCAACGCCCTGGCCAAGCGACTGCAGGCGGTTGTCCCCGATATTTCAGTTAAGGCTCATCATGCTCTCGCTGCCGACTGGATTCATCATGTTTGCAAACCAGGTGACTACGACCTTATCGTAGATTGCACTGGCGAAAGTTCGGTGCGAGTCATGTTGTCCCATTACCGCAAGCATTCCCTAGGTGCCTGCTCAGTCATTCATGCCTGGCTAGAACCATTCTGCGCAGCAACCCATGTGGTGCACCTTCCGCATGGAACAGATTGGCCAACTGACGACCCTGGGAGCAAACTTGCTGCAGCAACTTGGCCTGACGAGGTACTGGTAAACCTCCCCGCATGCGGCGCTGGATTTCATCCCTATGGGGCTGCAGACATTTGGCAATCAGCAGGATTCACAACTGAAAGGCTTCTCGGCGTACTCGACGGCAAAGTCCCCGAAGCAGTTGTATGGAGCTCTGTTCGTTCGCAGGCATTCTTCAAGGCTCTAGGAATCGACATAACCACCGGGCCAATAGTGCCAATTACTGAAACAAAGTACGACTCCGTTCAAATTTCGCGCCTCTTGAAGACAATCCTTTCCTGTGACTGAAGCGACTCTGCTATATCAAATTCCCGGCGCTGTCTGGAGTCTTGAACTGCCTAGCACTGCAGTTGCAATGCTGAATGCCCATGCTCAACGACGCTTTTGGTCAAAAGAATCCGTTGGCCAACTGTACTCGGCCAACCTTCACTCCAACGTCATTCGCGTCGACGAGATAACCAGGCTTCAATCGACTTGGAGTAGCCATACAAGAGTCCAACTTGATATGGCAGCGGTCAACAGTGAACGAGCAGACTATTTCCGGAACGGCCTTCACTGTTTAGGTTTCTGGCACTCGCACCCAGAGCCCGTCCCCAGCCTATCAAATGAAGACATCGCCATGGCTGCCGACCATGCCACTGCAGGGCGAGATTTGTATTCTGGCATCGTCTTCATCATCATCGGCACAGCTTCACCGCCAAAAGGTCTTGGAGTTTGGGTTCATGACGGAACGAGGCTTTGGCAAGCAATTCCCATTTGACCAGAAAGAGTAGAAGATGAACTGATGAGCAAGGGAAGCCACGGCCGCCTAGTACAGACATTCGGCCCCAAGGTTTGATGCTGCAACATTTGCGGTGCTGTCGACCCTTTGACAGAGGACCACTCTCCTCCCCCAAGCAGCCATCGACCAAAAGCTGTCCAGGTTCCCCACATTGTCGACCTTTTGGCTGCAGAGAGCAGCCCAACGGAAAGGCCGAGTCGTATCATACAAAACGGGCTTCCATCAATGCAACAACGACTACTTGGGTCTGCGCTATAACCCAGCTTTGGCTATCAGCCTCAAGCCGTCATTCATCTTGAGGCGCATAGAAATAGGTTTCGGTCAGTAACTTCTGAAGCTCGCTGGCACCAATACCGGTCTTTTTCCACTACTTGTGGAACCGTACTCTAGTGGGTATTGATGAAATATCTGATGATCCGATTCAACCTACATTCTTAAAATTTGCAGGCAAAGTGTGCCAGCCTGTTAGCTCTGCGCTAGTGTGAATATCCAGTCTATGAAGCTTTGTATGTTTGGTTGCTTTGTCTCGTAGCTCTACAAATGAGCCAGTTGCTAAATTTTCTGGAAAAACGGCAAGACAGCGTTTCTGCCCCTTCGTCGACGCATACAAAATCCCCTCGAACCCCGCAGCCCTCACCAACTCAGCAATGATGTGGCTTTGCGCTGGCAGACCAAATTGAATTGGCAAAACGCGCCAATTTGTCTTGATGATCGTGTCATAAAGTTGCTGTCCCGTATTGATCATGAAGAGTGCCTTGTTTGAAATCTTCAATCGTTTCATGCAGGCTTTTGCCTCCTCAGGCATTTTGATTTTTCCTAGCAACTTTGCGATGCTATTCAAAGAGCTTGGGCTTGTCATGTCAAACACGTTCTTGATCTCGCCCTTGAGATACAAGGTTGCATGACTGGCAACTTGCCCCAATGAGAGCTCGTTTGCACTAAGCCCATCAACAACCCCATCATGTTCTAGTTGGAACTTCTCTCTAAATGCGGTCGCGAAGTCTTGGGCTAAGTACAACACTGGCCAAGGATTCAAAGTGTTGGCATCTAAGTCTGCCCCAGCATTGAATCTACCTCCGTACTCATGCAAGCTGCCTGCACAAGAAAGTGGTTCATCGCTGTATTGGTAGGTCACCACCCTTACCCAGTCGTTGATGAGCTGTGTCTTCGCTGGTTGCTTTTGCAAAGCCGCTATG
>JACCDN010968563.1_pt1 | contig 13305 bp, 13 predicted proteins | sample 7441691 | NCBI WGS metagenome assembly JACCDN01 (sample SAMN15323439, study PRJNA562643) | freshwater metagenome | isolation source: river surface water | place: USA:Blue River Watershed | collected 2017-08-16 | reverse complement strand
GCTGCCCCAGCTCTACGTGCGTGTAATGTTGATGTGGTTATGGCTTCGCCCGACGCAAGCTTATGCGTGCCTAGAGCCGTGGAATTAATGAATCAAATTTTGCCAAAAGGGGTGCTGAATGTTGTTACTGGGGGATCAGAAACCGGTAAGCTTTTGGTCTCTCATAAAGATATAAATAAAGTTACTTTTACTGGTTCAGTTGAATCAGGCAGAGATGTTTATAAAAGAGCGGCAGAAAAACTAATTCCAGTTACCTTAGAACTTGGCGGAAAAAGTCCATTGATTATTTGCGCTGATGCTGATGTTGATAAAGCTGTTTCTGTAGTTTTTGAAGGCATGAGATTCACTCGCCAAGGTCAGAGTTGTAGCGCAGCAAGCCGGATTTTGGTGCATGAATCGATTCATGATAGGTTCATCGAAAAGCTAATGCTGAAGTTAAATAATAATATCATCGGCGATCCGTTAGATGAGAAAACTGACATCGGTACAATTATTTCTAAAAGGCAATTTGATAAGGTGGCTAGCTTTATTAAACTAGCCGAAGAAGATAAAAATCTTACAATTCATTATGGATCAAAACTTCCCTCGGATGAGAGGTTAAAAAATGGATTATTCCTTCGCCCAATGGCGATTTCTGGCCTTACTAATGATCACGACATTTGCCAGAAAGAGATCTTTGGTCCAATAGCTGCGGTGCTTAAATGGTCTGATTTTGATCAGGCGATTGAGATGGCAAATGGAGTAGAATTCGGCCTTGCTGCTGGTATTTTAACTAATGATTTATCTAGGGCTTTTCGCGGCGCCTGCGACCTTGATGCCGGGTTTGTTCAGGTAAATCAATATATCGTTTTCCGGCCATCACTTGCTTTTGGCGGTTTTAAAAACTCAGGTCTTGGTAAGGAGGCTTCGTCAAAAGCGATGATCGAGCAATATACAAAAGAGAAGCTTGTTATCGTGAATATGAAGAACTGAGCATTCCTCTACTATAAATCAAAGCGCTTCCAATCAATATCATTTTGATAAGATTCATCTTTAGCATGAAATTTACGAAATAATTCAAGCATTATGTTTTGAGGGAGTTTTTCTTTACTCTTATGTAAATAATCCTCCATGGAATCGAGCTTATATTCAACTTGGTAATAATTTTTATCATCTTTGGAATGATCTAAATAAGTCTGCATAAACTCATTTGCATTTTCAAAAATTATATAGTTACCTTGACCAGATTTCATCTCACATAATTTTTTTTCTAATAAAATTAGGCTTGGGTTATCGTATTTAGACTCATCATCTTTTATGCTTACTAAAAGAGTGGGGCCTTTTGAAGTTTCTTTTTTAGGAGTTAATTTATATTGTAGATAAAAACTCAGTAGAATCAATGTTACAGCTACTATTGCGCCCATAAAATATCTCAAATTAAAGTTTCTTGGAAAGCTTTATTATTATCATATTTTTTAATTGGTGTCTATAGTCATAGCTCAATTAAGAGTTGAGTATTTTAACCATCTTTATAAATTCATCACCACGATGTTCAAAGTTTTTAAATTGGTCAAAAGAGGCACAAGCAGGGGCGAGTAATATATTAGCTTTTGCTTTGTCTTTTAGAGCGTCTGTGGTAGCAAGTTTTAATGCTTCCTCCATATCATCCATTATCACATAATCAACTTTACTGTCCAAAGTTTTAGCGAATTCTATTTTAGCCTGCCCGAATAAATAAGCTTTTTTGATTTTAGGAAATAAGGAAATTAAACTCTCTATTCCCCCTTCTTTTGCGACTCCACCAGCTAGCCAATATATGTTATCTAGCGCGGCAAGAGACTTACTTGCAGATTCAGCATTGGTTGCTTTGCTATCATTGTAAAAGTCGATATTTTGATAATTTCTAATGAATTGCATCCGGTGCTTTAAACCAATAAAAGTTTTGATTCTAGCGGAGATCTCTTCGTCGGATAGTCCCATGATTTTGGCAACAGCAGTAGCAGCTAGCATATTTTCCCGGTTATGATCTCCTAATAGATATGGGTTATGTGGCAGAGTAGGAGTGATGGCACTAGAAGATATTGGTATTATTTTAAACTTTGCTTCTCCTTTTATCTCCTCATAAATCCGGCGCGTTATTTCATTATCAACACAAATGATTAAATAATCATTTTCCCCCATATTGTGCCATATTTTTTTCTTGGCAGTGATATAATTTTCAAACGAACCATGGCGATCTATATGATCTGGCGTGATATTTAGCAGTACTGCGATGGAAGGACGAAATGCGTCTATCAAATCTAGCTGGTAGGAAGATAGTTCTACAACATAACCTAGATAGCTACCATTCCTGCGCCCTTCTATGTCATTCCCGCGAAGGTGGGAATCCACATCTTTTACCAAATTAAGCGCAGGCACACCAATGTTACCACAAGCAATAAAATCATTGCCTAATATATGAGCAATCAAAGCTGTAGTGGTGCTTTTTCCATTGGTGCCAGTAATAGCAATATATTTAGCTTTTGGTCTTGCTTTATAGAGCAGATCTATATCGGAAGTGAGTGGAATATTATATTTTTTTGCTAGTTTTACTATAGCATGAGGGGCCGGAAAATGAAGCGGCACACCGGGGCTAAGGACTATATAATCAAGCTCAGTCCATATTGAATTATCAATGTTTTTCAGTTCGCTTAAACCAAATTTATCGACAAATTCTTGTCTATTAGCGGCGCTATCGTCATAGCAAACAAGCTGGTTATCCTGCTTTAAATATTCATAGGCACTGATGCCAGTTTTGCTTAAGCCAAATATGCCGATTTTTTGTATTTTCATTCTTAAATCGTGGAATTAATCCAATCGATAATCGATCCTTTTGGTGAAGCTCCAACTTTAGTTGCAATTGCTTTTCCATCTTTATAAATCATCATAGTTGGAATGCCACGAATACCAATTTCTGATGGAGTTTTAGGGCTATCATCAACATTCATTTTAACAATCTTAATTTTGCCTGCTAGCTCAGTTGATAATTCGTCGAGTGTTGGCGCTAGCATTTTGCAAGGTCCACACCATTCAGCCCAAAAATCTACCAACACTGGAATTTTGGAATTTAAAACTTCTGTTTCAAAATTATCGTCTGTTACTTTCATTGCCATATTTTCCTGCAGTTTTAGTTTGAATTTTAAATTTTATAAGGCCATAATAATCTTACTTAATTAAATATAATAGCACTATGAGTAAATGTAAAGATCTCTTGAATGAGATGATCGTGACTTGCTTTTATGTTGGCAAAATTAAATATGCACCTGGAACTTTTGGGTCACTGGTTGCTTTTCCCTTAAGCTGCGTAGTTTTTTTCCTAGCGGTTATAATTACTGAAAAGGGTAAATTTGATTTTCTAATTTTTTTTGGTCTGATATTAATGTCAATTATCGTCCCTTTTATTCTCGGCGTGAAAAGTTCGAGTGCATATATGAATCGTACTGGTAGTCAAGATCCAAAAGAAATAGTGATTGATGAAGTGGTTGGGCAAATGCTCACCATCTTCTTATGTTTGCCATCTATAGTCTTTGTGGATAAAATGGGAACGATATTATATCATCTCGATGAGCCTAAGGTGGTAACAGAGGTTTTCATTTGTCTTTTCTTGATGCCATTTGTTCTTTTTCGTTTTTTTGATATTAAAAAGCCTTGGCCGATTGATTGGATGGATAGAAATATCAAAGGTGGTTTCGGCGTGATGATTGATGATATCGCAGCTGCTATTTTTGCAACCGTTATTCACTATGCTTTGATTTTTGTCTGGCTTGAGTGGACTAGGTAAGAGGAGTGGAATCCAGTTGAGAGCCATTATAAGGTTTGGCTAGGACCGTTGCTAGTTTATATTCCGTTTCTTGTCATTCAGAGGGGGCGCAGCAACCCCTGGAATCCAGGGATGGACCGAAGGTCACGCTATAGCCCTTTAGGGTTATAAGATTATGAGTAAGTTTATTATCTGGATCCCACGTACGCCTTCGGCTAGCTCTGGATGACAACGGTGACCCCACGGGTTGCTGCGCCCCCCTTTGAATGACGCGTTTTTTTCGGGATTCAAGCGACAGTTTAAAAGTTAATTTTATGCCATCTTATTATTTCTTATTGCTTTTCCTATAAAAATAATTTACCATTACTAGCTTGAAGGCTAATCTAAAGGCGTATAAGTTATGGTAAAGCAATCCAATATTACTGCAAGCGAGTTTGAAGAAATATTAAAAACTCCTCTTGGCCATGTTTATTGGAAAAATCGTGACGGCGTTATTTTAGGGGCTAATTTAAATAATGTGAAAATCTTTGGTTTTGCGGATGTAAATTCTATTATAGGCAAAACTGATTTTGACTTATTTAATAACGAAAATGCATTACTTTTAAGAAAGAATGATCTTGAAGTTATGAAGCGCGGGGAAGCCCTTATTATAGAAGAAATATTAGAACTTCAGGGTAAAAATCACACTTTCCTTAGCCACAAAGCGCCAACAAGAGATAGAGAAGGTAATATCACTGGCGTTGTTGGTATATCAATTGATATTACCGATCAAAAAGATTTGATTGCTAAGCTTACAGGGGAAATGCAATCACCTGATTAAGACAAAATTAAATAGAGAATTTTATGACAGCAAAACAGGCTTTTATTCCTCTGCAAGATATTGAAAAGATATTACAAACCTCCCCAGGGCATATCTACTGGAAAGACCGGGATGGTGTATTTTTAGGTTGTAACCAAAAGCAATTAACAACTCTAGGCATGAAAAGCCTTGATGAATTTATCGGCAAAACTGATTTTGATCTTTATTCACAAGAAACAGCAACTAAAGTTAGGAATCTAGATTTAGAAGTCATGGAGCGTGGCAAAACGATAATAAGAGAAGAATCGGGTGTTATTTTAGGTAAATTCCATACTTTCCTTAGTCATAAAACGCCGACAAGGGATAACGAAGGTAATATTACCGGCATCGTTGGCATTTCACTTGATATTACCGATCAAAAAGACCTCATTGAGAGTCTGCAGGGCAAACAGAAAGAAGAAAAAAGATATAAAGCAACTTTAAGAAAAATAGCAAAAGAAGATAAGGCTTTCCTAAAATCCAAAACCTGTGTTTTACCTATTAGCGTTGGGCAAGAATATCACGAGGGAGAGAAGCTTAGGGCTACTTTGCGCACTGTAAATGCTAGTTTTAAATCTTGTACTATTGCTGTTTGCGATACTTTGCAAAGATATAGTATTAGGATTTTAAAAAATAAAAATGACGAAGAAAGCTATCAAATTGCAAAACAAGAAGGATATGAATGGATAGCGAATCATAAAAAAATAATTGAACATGAATTACAAATACCATATAAAATTATTCGATGGGATCATTGGTTACAACAAGAAATTTTTCAAAAAAATCTTATTATCATTAAAGAACTATATAATTTTAATCAAGAATTTACAAGGGCAGTTGATCAGACTGTAAATCAGTTCTTATCCAGACAAGAAAAACTTCGTGATGATACAGAGTTAAAAGTATTCTTTACACAATCATTAGAATATCTTTTTGAAGAAATAGCCGTAATGTTGCAGTGGTTTGACTGGAATTATGACTATGATTTATATCCCCCAACTAGGAATGCAGCTTTATCCAAAGCTTTTGAAATACTGGAGCCTAATAAGTTTAAGCATCTTTTGGTTCCTGCTGGTATAGATTTTATTCGTAGTCACGATGATGACGAAGCAAATTTTGGTAAATTTGCTTTTGAAAGCGCCATTCAAACAATGCCAGGTCATGTCTATTGGAAAAATAAACACGGAATGCTACTAGGATCTAACTTAAATAACGCTAAAAGCTTTGGTTTAGATAATGCTGAATCTATTATAGGAAAAAGTGATTTTGATTTATTTGATTATAAAGAAGCCTTAGCTTTAAGAAAGAATGATCTTGAAGTTATGAACCATAGTTCTACTCGTATTACAGAAGAAGAAGTGGAGCTTGCTGGTAAAAAATATGTTTATTTAAGTCATAAAACTCCTTTAAAAAACGCTTCTAATCAAGTAATCGGAATCCTTGGCGTATCCCTAGACATCACCCGTCAGAAAGAGATTGAGGCAGAACTGATCGAGAAGAACCGTCTTTTGGAAGAGGCGATTGTTGCGAAGAGTGGGTTCATGAACAATATGAGTCACGAGATCCGCACTCCGGTGCATGGTTTTATGGCTTTGTCAGATGGCCTTGCGCAGCATTGGGATCTCTTCGACGAAAATAAAAAACGTATGCTAGCGGTTCAGGTGGCCGATAGCGCAAAACGCCTCGGGAATCTGCTCGGACATTTGCTCGATTTGGCGAAGTTCAATGAAGGCAAAATGATTCTTACATCTAATAAATTTAATCTGATTGATTCAGTTAATAATATAATCGAGGAAGCCAAGGTTTTATATATTCGCGATAAAGATATTGCTCTTAATTTTAACCAAACTGGCAGTGTGATGATGCATGCTGATGCGGAAAGAATCTCACAAGTCTTACGCAATATCGTAACTAATGCGATTAAGTTCTCGAAAGAAGGAAGCACGATCGATATCGATTTAAAAGAAACTACTTTAGAGAATAAAAAAGCGATCGAAATTACGATTAAAGATCAAGGCATTGGTATTCCAGAAGCGGAATTAAATAGCATTTTTGATCCTTTTGTTGAAAGCAGCAAAACGGCTAATAAAGCTGGTGGTACTGGCCTTGGCCTTGCAATCGTGCGTGAAATCGTAACGCTTCATCATGGCAAGATCTTTGCTAGCAACAACAAAGATGGTGGCGCTAGCTTTCATGTGATTCTGCCGATTGAGGAAGCATCACTCGGTAAAGCTTCTTCTTTTTCGGGTAAAGTTCATAAAATAGTAATGATCGATGATGAAGAAATGTGCCTGATGGGCACGGATCTGCTCCTGACTCTAACGCCAGAGTTTAATTTGATTAAATGTAATAATGGGCCTAATGGTCTGGATTATTTAAGGGATCATGATGATGTTGATTTAATCCTGCTTGATCTAATGATGCCAGGAATGAATGGGCAGGAGGTGCTGGAAGAGATCAAGAATGACAAACGCTTAAGCAAGATCCCGGTGATATTACAAAGCGGAGTATCGGATAGTATTGAGCTTGATAAAGCGAAGGAATATAAACTAGCAGCAGTTCTCGCAAAACCTTACAGCTGCGCTCAGTGGATTGATGCTTTGAAACAGGTGCTGGGGAGATAAAGGGGCTCTATAACCCCGTCATCCAGAGCTCGCCAGGCGTGCATGGGATCCAGATAATAAACTTACTCAATTTTTTGCCCTAAGTAAGGGGCTATAGCGGACCTTCGGTAACATTCCTGGATTCCACGGCCGCTTACAGCGACCTCTAGGTGACAATAAATGGACCCCACGCCGACAATGTCGGCTCTGAATGACTACGGAAATTACTCTCCCCAAATTGACTTAGGAATCTTTTGCTCTAACATCATTTTATGGTCAGATAGTTCTTCTTCATTTGGTTTGACCACTGGAATATTTAGCTCCATAGCGCTCATATTATCAACCTTTAAACCAACTTGATCCTTACCCTTTACTCCAAGGACAAAAGACTCTTGCCGTCCGCCCATAAGCTCGATATATACTTCAGATAAGAGCTTAGAATCAAGCAATGCTCCATGAAAATTACGCGAAGAATTATCTATTTTAAATCTTTTACACAAAGCATCTAAACTAGCCTTTGCCCCAGGAAATTTCTTACGCGCAATCATTAAAGTATCGATTACATTGCTCATATCAAGGGAGGGACGATCGATGAGTGATAGTTCATGATTAATGAACTTCATATCAAATGTAGCATTATGAATAACAAGCTTTGCACCTTCAATAAATTCTAAAAAATCACTCGCTATGTCTTTAAAAAAAGGTTTATCCAGCAAGAATTCTGTAGAAATGCCGTGAATATTATATGCCTCTCTTGGCACGTCACGCTCAGGATTAAGGTAGAAATGAAACTTCTCCCCCGTGAGAACCTTTCCTTTCATCTCAAGCATGCCAATCTCAATGATTCTGTGGCCAGATTTCGGATCAAGTCCCGTAGTTTCAGTATCTAATATTATTTCGCGCATTTTATATCTTCTATCATAAGATTAATCTGAGATTGTAACTCTTCTATAGTAACGTCTGTATCAATAACAAAATCAGCTTTTTCTATTTTATCAGATTCTGGCATTTGCATATCATTTATCTGAATAAAGTCTTCTTCGCTTAAACCCCTTGCCTTCGCTCTTTTAGTTCTGGTAAGAATATTACAACAAGCAAGCAAAATAAAATCGAACAAATAGCCAAAATCTTTTTCAAATAACAACGGAACTTCAACAAATCCTAGCTGCTCGTCAGTTAGGCTCTCGCTAAAAGATTTTATTTCTTTTATTAATAAAGGATGGATAAAACTCTCTAAAGCAAGCCGGCGCTCACTTTGTTGATAAATTATCTCTGCAATCTTTTTTTTATCAAAAATTTCTAATTCAGGAAAAATTGTTAAAACCTTAGCTTGAATATCTGGATCCCTATATAAATCACGAATAAATTCGTCAGAGCTAAGTACTATATGACCTGCAGCGGATAATATCTCAAGCATTTTACTTTTGCCAGAGGCTATATTTCCTGTTATTCCTATCACTTTACTCACTTGATAACTCTGTATATAAGTTTGTTTTTATGGTGTATAATTTTGTGGATAATTAATATTTTCTCTATTTTAACAAATTATCCAGAAATCGCACCATAAATATTCATATGCTTATCCACATGTTAGTAAAATAAAAATCTCTATGTGTAAAACTAGTATAACTTTTATCTTTCTCATTTTCTTACTTCACCTGGAGCGCTTCCTAAGCTATAGTAATTTGTGAATAACTATGTGGAAACTTTTTAATAAACATAAAAAGACGCACTACTACATCATTTATTTCTTTTATATTTAAAAAGATATTATGTTTATGTCAGACAAAAAATTACTGAATATTTTTCAAAATAGACTCGATAATTCACCGCCAGTTTGGATCATGCGTCAAGCGGGGCGTTATTTACCGGAATATAAGGAAGTACGTAATAATACCGGAAGTTTTCTTGACCTTTGTTATAATCCTTTAATGGCGGCCGAGGTAACTCTTCAACCAATAAAAAGATTTGATCTTGATGCAGCTATAATTTTTTCAGATATTTTAATAATCCCGCATAGTTTAGGCCTAGAGGTATCTTTTGAAAAAGATATGGGCCCTAAAGTAGAAATTATAGATGAAGAGTCAAAGCTTAGTCAGCTAAAAATAAATCCAGTTAGTGAAAAGCTAGAGAAGGTTTATGAAGCGATCTCTTTGGTAAAAACAAGGATAGATAGCCAAAAAACACTTATTGGCTTTGTAGGGGCTCCCTGGACGGTTGCTACTTATATTTTAGAAGGCAAAGGTAAACATGCTTTTGAAAAAAGTAAATTAATAGCTTATAAAAAGCCTGAATTTTTGCAAAAATTAATTGATGTCATTACGCAGCAAACTATTTTCCATATTTTAGGGCAAATAAAAGCTGGAGCAGATGTAATTCAAATTTTTGATTCTTGGGCCGGGGTTCTAGGAGAAGTTGATTATCGTAAATTTGTTATCAACCCAACTAAACAAATAATTAAAGAAGTAAAAAAAACCTACCCAGATGTTCCAATAATTGGCTTTCCAAAAGGATCTGGCTTTATGTATTATGAATATATAGCTAATACAGGAATAGAGGGAGTTGGGTTAGACCATACAGTCACTTTAAATCAGATGTCAGAATTTGCTAAAAATATAGTAGTGCAAGGTAATTTAGATCCAGTAGTATTACTTTCTTCTAAGGAAGTAATAGCAGAAAGAGCCGGGTTGATTTTAGATGCGATGATTAATAAAAGATTTATCTTTAACCTTGGTCATGGTATCTTGCCTGATACGCCAATTGAAAATATGGAATTTTTAATCGAATATGTCAGAAATTATAAAAAGTAAAACAGCAATCATTTTATTAAATCTTGGTGGCCCGGACAAATTAGAAAATGTAAAACCATTTTTGTTTAACTTATTCTATGATGATGCAATAATTACTCTACCTAATCCTTTTCGCTGGATAATTGCTAAAATTATTTCCACGCGTCGCGAAAGCGTTGCTAAGGAGATTTATCATCAAATTGGAGGCTTTTCTCCTATTATCAAGGAAACTAAAGCTCAGGCAGAAGCTTTAAAGAAAAAATTATTAAATGATGGAACAGAAGTCTTTTTAGCTATGAGGCATTGGCATCCAATGTCTGATGAAGTAGCTTTACAGATGAAAGAATTTAATCCAAGTAAAATCATTTTACTGCCTTTATATCCTCACTTTTCAACAACAACGACTGGATCATCGATCAAGGATCTTACGCAGGCTTTAAAAAAACATCAGATAAAGGCAGAGATAAAAAGTATATGTTGCTACTTCGATGATGATAGTTTTATCGCAGCTCATGCTGAAGTGATTCAGCAGTCTCTTTTAAAACTAAAAAGTAAAAATTTTCGATTATTATTTTCTGCTCACGGACTGCCTAAAAAAACTATTGAGTCTGGTGATCCTTACCAATGGCAGATAGAACAAACCGTAGATCTAGTGGTGAAAAAACTTGGTATTAAAGGTCTTGATTATAAAATTACTTATCAAAGCAGAGTTGGTCCATTAGAATGGATTGGACCAAATACCGAAAATGAAATAAAACTGGCTTGCAAAGAGGTTAAGGCTATAGTAATTTGTCCAATTGCTTTTGTTTCAGAACATGTTGAAACTTTGGTTGAACTTGATATTGAATATGCTGATATAGCAAAAGATAAAGAAGTTGAATATATTCGTGTACCAGCGCTTGGGGTAAATGAAAAATTCATTGATTCTTTAGCAGGACTTGTGATGAAAGAGATTAGCGGCAATTGTGATTTTAAGAAAAAATGCCCCCAAATTTGTTCAAAATGTATCAATACTTAATTAAGAAAAAATATGGCGCAATATTACGAATGGTTTAAAGTCCTGCATGTTATAGCGGTGATTTCTTGGATGGCTGGAATGCTTTATTTACCTCGCTTATTTGTTTATCATACAAAAGCTAAAATTGGATCCGAAATGGATCAAACTTTTCAAATCATGGAAAGAAAATTACTGCGCCTTATAATGAATCCAGCAATGATTGTGTCTGTAGTTACTGGTTTGATTAACGCTAAAATATACGGTTTTGTTGCTCTTGGTATGTGGTTTCATCTTAAAATGACCGCTATTAGTGTGCTTATTTTTTGTCATATGTTTTTTGCTCGCGTGCGCAAAGCTTTTGAGCGTGGAGATAATCAATATTCCGAGAAATTTTATCGTATTATCAATGAAGTTCCAGCTTTATGTATGGTAATTGCTGTGGTGATGGTCATCGTTAAACCGTTTGAGTGAATTATGCATAATCTTCGGTCACATCCCCGGATCTCACGCCAGCTTGCTCTAAATTACGTATCAGTCTTTGATTGTTTCTACTGATCCATCAAGTGACATTAGTAACATTTCTACTATCATGTCAGGATATCTAGTTAGAATCATATTTTTCACATTTTCTAGATGATGACTATGTAATTGTACTTCTGCTTCATGATTTAAAGTATGTTTATTACCATGTACTTTCTTGAAGAGATCACAGTCAACATGGTCGAGCAATATTACCATTTTTAGATCATATTTTTTCTTCAAATCATCAAGTTGAACCAAGAAGGCCTCTTTTAATTGCGGGCGAAGAACGTTATCGATCCCAAGAGAACCACCTTCCATACTGATTTCTTCATATTTATCTAAAGCTCCGCGTTTTATCATAAAACTATCTGTTTCATCATTAAGTCTATGATCAGAGCATTTTACTAGTAAGATTGATACATTTGCTTCATAAGGGTTGGAGCTACCTGTTACCTGTACATCCTCGGCTCGAAGGAGCTTTGGCAGATTGCTTTTAGCAAAAGCGTTACTACTTAATATAAGGAATAAAAACAAAGACAATCTTATCATGGGTTTTCTTTTTTTAATTGACTCTGATAGGCTATAATCAGATAGTATGATATACAAGAATAAAGTGTTTAAGCTTAGATTTAATAGGTAGATAAGATTATGACTGATGCAATATTGCTAGAAAGGCTCACAAAAAACTATGGAAATAAAAGAGCTATCGATAATGTAGATTTAAAAATACCAGAAGGTAGTATTTTTGGTTTGCTTGGACCTAATGGAGCTGGAAAATCTACTATTATTAACATTCTTGCTGGTACGGTTTTTAAAAGCTCAGGTAAGGCTTTTATTAGTAATATTGATATTGATCAAGAACCTCAATTGGCTAAATACCAAATTGGCGTAGTGCCTCAAGAGATTGTGCTAGACACGTTTTTTCCTTTGCGTGAGGCCTTAGAATTCTACGCAGGCTATTATGGAATTCGCCCACAGAACAGGAAGACGGATGAGATCATTGAAGCATTAGGGCTAAAGGATAAAGTAAATGCTACTGCAAGGCAATTATCGGGCGGAATGAGGAGAAGGTTTTTGGTGGCCAAAGCTATGGTTCATTCACCAAAGGTTCTTATTTTAGATGAGCCTACAGCTGGCGTGGATATTGAGCTTAGAGAGCAATTGTGGCATTATGTCAAAGAGCTGAATAAACGAGGTACTACGATAATTCTCACTACCCATTATTTAGAAGAAGCTCAAGAATTGTGTGATCATATTGCTTTCATTAACCATGGAAAAATCATTAAATCTGATCGTAAAGATAATTTGCTAAGTGCTTTAAGTAGCAGGAAAATGGTCATAGATTTAGCTGAAAATTTTGATCCTTCTAAAGTATCTTCGCTTAAGTTGGATATTCGTCAGATCAATATCAATAGAATTCATATTGATTTAATGGGTAAAAGTATTGGTGAAGTGATTGCACAATTGCAGGCAAAAGGTTTAGTGATCAAGGATCTTTCGGTTGAGCAAGAGGATCTAGCAGAAGTGTTTAAAAAAGTGATCAAGAACTGAGAGTAGTTTAGAGATGAATACAGAAGTAGAAACACGAAGTTATGTAGAGTTACTGCAAAGACTTAAGCAAGAGATAAGTCGCGCAAGAATTAAAGCTCATCTAGCTGTTAATAAGGAGATGATCAGTCTTTATTGGAATATTGGTAAGCATATTTTGGAGAGGCAAGATGCAGAAGGTTGGGGATCTAAAATAATTGAAAGAATTTCAAATGATCTTAGAAGCGAGT
>JACCDN010139052.1_pt1 | contig 13308 bp, 16 predicted proteins | sample 7441691 | NCBI WGS metagenome assembly JACCDN01 (sample SAMN15323439, study PRJNA562643) | freshwater metagenome | isolation source: river surface water | place: USA:Blue River Watershed | collected 2017-08-16 | reverse complement strand
TAGGAGTTACGCAGTTGGATCTTTACAGAGAATTTTTATTTTCTAATAATACATGGGCATGAATCGCCCAAAAAGTAGCGTCAGTGAATACATTGATTTTTTAATAGGTACGCAACAGTCCTACACATGCTTAGAAGCATCAAAGGTTCAACCAGAGGATGGTGCCCAGCCAGCACATGATGCTATTAATCGCATGCTTTACCGTACAGAGCCGAGTACTGAAGCTATTTGGCAGGAAGCAAAACCTCATGTATTAATAGATCGAGGACTACTATTAATAGATGATTCCACTCTAGACAAGCCCTTTGCTAGAAAGGTTGATCTTGTGAGCTATCATTGGTCCGGGAATCATCATAAGGTTGTCAAGGGCATCAGCCTACAGTCGTTAGTTTGGACAGACGGGGATAGCATTATACCAGTGGATTGTAGAGTATTAGACAAGAGTGAGAACAAAACAAAAAACGATTTGTTTGCTGAGCTCATGACAAAAGCATTCGAACGAGGTTTTCGAGTAGAGTATGTTGCTTTTGATTCTTGGTATTCGAGTTTAGAAAATCTTAAATTACTTAGGTATAACAATCAAAATTGGTTTTCGAGATTTAAATCTAATCGATTAGTTGATCCCAATAGGACAGGTAATCGAGCCATTTGTGAAGTTGAAATACCTAAAAGTGGAAGAGAAGTACATTTAAAGGGTTATGGTATGATCAAAATTTTCAAGACGGTTTCTAAAAACGGAGACGAAGAATTTTGGGCAACAAGTGATCTCGAGATGAACGAGATGAAAAGGTTGTCTGTGTCAGAAAAGACTTGGGGTATTGAAATGTACCACAGGGAAATCAAGCAGGCATGCGGGGTAGAGCGATGTCAATGCAGAGGTGCCAAGGCACAGTTAAATCATATTTTTCTCTCTATCAGAGCATTCCTACGATTAGAACGATATTGCTTTAAAACAGGTCTTGGTTGGCTAGAGGTCAAATGGCAAATAGTGCGAAGTGCAGTTCAGGCCTATATTACAAACCCCTTCTATAATCAGGCATTATTTTTAACTGCGTAACTCCTAATTTGATATGCGAACGGGAAAAGCTGTTTCTAAATTGGCTAACCTGATTTTACCAAAAGAGGGGTTTATGGCTGCCTATCCGACAAAGGAAGACCGCTCTTCTGCTATGATTGGTTTTATCTTAGAAGAGAGCGTTCATCCTGTACCTTATTGGTACCTATCTGTTGCGCCTTTCTTTCAAGATACGAAAGACGGTATGGTTTGTCTTGGAGGACCTGAGTATGCATTTAATTCTGCACTTACCTCTGAACAAATTGATGAACAGGCAAAAGAGAGCCTTAAGTTGATGCGAGAGTGGGTAAGTGATACATCAGTTTCTTTTCCTTATTTCTGGCATGGAACAATGGCTTATACCCAAAATGGAATGAGATGGGTCGGCGAAGATCCAAATCATCCTCATCTCTGGTATAATCTTGGATGTAATGGAGTCGGAATTATCTCAGCTCTTGTGGGAGGGGAAAAAATTGCAAAACAGATGTGTGGGGAAACTTTTGGATCCTCCCTTTTCGACCCGCCTAAGGATGAGTGAGCATTCACTGTTTTTTTACTTTTGCTTGTACACTTCGTCGATGATTGAAAGTGTTTGCAGATTTCGATGAAATTGTTTTTCCAGCATTGCACTATCATCTCGTTTAGCTAGACAAACATCGAACATTGCCTGGATGATTTGAATTTTGCTAAGGGGTTTTTCTACCTGTTTAACCAAAGTGGAGTCGATCCAGAGGTCGTAGGTGGTGGGTGTAACAATCATGGAACCTAGAGTTCCTATAATTTCAAATCGTTCTTCTTTTTTTTCAGCATGCCTATCAAGTACAAGGAGGCCTTTTAGACCAGGTGCATAAGAAAAAGTTAGAGTGCTGAAATCTTCAAGCTTTTGCCGTTCCATTTCAGGATACTTGTAGTTGAAGGTTGCATTGACATGATTTGGCTCCCCAAAAAAATCCAAAACAACATCGATGATATGATATCCCATGTCTAAAACGACACCACCGCCACTCTTTTCAGATTCTGCACGCCATCCCGAAGTTTGTGAAGGTAAACTAAAAGCATAGGTGTACACAAAAGAGATAGGCTCTCCAATAAGCCCAAGATCACTTTTGGCTTCAAGAAAGAGGGGGTGGGTACTTCTCTGTACAGTGGTGAATATAGATATAGGTTCACCTTGCGCATAGCGATCAGCAATTGCTTGGTTGAGAGCAAGAGGTTTTTCTTTAATGATGTATTTATTTACAGCTAAAAGCTGTCTTGTAACGTCGTCGTGAAGATGATGAGGTAAAGAAACAATTGCTGCATCAAAGGAGACTTCTGAAATCAGTCTAGCTACGTCCCCATTCGGTATTATTTTGACTCCCAATTCCTCTAATTTTTGAATGCTATCCGGGATTTTCTCGTTGACGACGCAGGCAACGATTTTAACATCTTGTCGTCCTTTAAGAGCTTCAACGTAGTCCTGACCTTTTCCTGAACTTGCACCTATTACTGCCACATTGAGCATACAGCTTGCTAGAAAATTCATAATGTACATCCTTACAATTGATTAACTTATATACTCAATCTGTAATCGTTCAATTTCTTTGGCGCTAAAAAGATTCTGAATTTTGTCCCAAACCACTTCAAATTTTTGCGGCTGTGCTAACTTAATATCAGTTAGAAAAGCGCATTTATCAGAGAAATTCATATGGGGGAAAAGGACCTCTAACATCTCTATCATCTCATCTGCTGTCATGAGTTCATAGCTTCGATGTTCAAGAGCCCGTAGCTCTTCATCCGTGCACAGTCTTTGGAGTTCTGGTAACAGTTTAGTTTCTTCTTCATGGAGATGCAGTAAGTTATCGCCTACAAATTTGCGATAGATCAGATAGAACTGATATCCAGCCTCTACCCGGTCAGAAGCTGTCTTTACAGCATCTAAGAGGTTTTGCAGGGTTTGTAAGACCTTTTCTTGGTGTTCATGGTCATCATGAGCGTCATGATGTATAGTAGAGCCTTTCTTTTCTAAAAGAGCGTGGAAGTTTGTCTCTTCATGATAGGCATGTCCTTCGAGCATTTCTTTGACACTTTGCCATTCACTTTGAACGTGTTCGATAGCGGCGTCATCAGTAAAGTCTGTTTTGGCAATGAGTCTTTCTAGTTCGCTGAGGGCAAAACTTACGTATTTGTGCTCACGGTAAAGTTTTACTCGCATGGAAAGCACTCCTTTATTTGATACTGTTGGATTAAACAGGGATTTTGAGGAGTCAAAGCAAAAGTAATTTGCAAATCAGCTTTTTCTCCTCTGAGGATAAAGTACCCTCGAAGTTGATTTTCCGGGATCACTTTACCGATCGACACGATATTTCCTATTTTGGAAAACAAATCTTTTGACTCCTCTTGGATTGATTCTAAAGATCGGTCTAGGAAGAAATTTTCCGCAAGAGAACCTCCTTCTTGCAAAGCGGCTAGATCTCTAGCTGATGCCATTCTGTTACTTTTACTTGATCATAGAGAATCTGATCGTGTTCTTTCACAAATTTCTCTATATAATCCGATGTTTCATGATTTCTCAAATCGTCTAGTTTTCTCCAACGCATCAAGATGAGAAACTCATCATTTTTATCGATAGGCTCGAATAGATTATATTGCAAACATCCAGGAGCCTTTCTACTTATAGGAACTAGTTTAGTCAGAGCTCTCTTTAATTCGTCTTTTTTACCTTGAACTGCCTTAATGGTCTCAACGACAAAAATTTCCTTGCTCATTAGTGCCCCTTGAGGATTGAATCTTCTAAATTTTTCTATGCATTCTATCAGGTTTTCAGATTTTGGGCTGACGCAAAAGAATCTTGAGCTCAAAATATTGAGTTGCTTTATTGATAAAATGAGTCGCTGTTTCTGGATAAAGGAACATTTGCCAAAAAGGAAGAAAATGAAACAGATAAGTCGATTTGGTGCTTATGGCATTTTGCTAAAAAATTCTTCTCACTTTGAAGAGAACAGGCCCCTACGAAGGGCTTTGGGATTTGCCTGGGTAGCCGTTTTTTTTGGCATGTCTTCTATACATCTTGTCTATTGCAGGAAAAACGATTTGAATTCTTTCTAATCGATTTTTGTCTTCAAAATGTGGGGGAAGATAGCTTTGCAGGGCGGGCAAAGTCGCAATCTTTTCTTTATTTAAGCCTTTTGGCATAGAAGCTCCTTAAATTTACAATACGGGAATCTTGTCTTAAATCGATGCTCTCATCTAAAACCCTACCGCTACGGGTTACTTGTTCTGAGCTGAATATAGTTCGACTGCTTTTGCTGTGATGCGAGCAACGTCCTTATCAGGCTCAGAGACAAAACAGTTTATGATACCATTGTAACAAGTTGTATCATCGCTTATTTTCTGCTCGCTATATCTAATGCTAACCACGGTAATATTCGGGTCTCCGATGGTGGCTTTGCAAAATTCATGAACTATTTTTTCAAGATCTTCCCGAGAGGTAAAGCGGGTAAGAGTGGTCTCTTGTTCATACTTTAATTGGGCCTGAATAGGCTGAAGAACTGTTAGAAAAAAACCAAAGACGGGTGTGAACTTTCGAAACATGGTTCCAGAATGAAGAGGGAAAAGTTTTTTTTCAATGAAGATTTTCTCTATAAGAGGAGTGTGTAAGTCTATAAGAGGAGTGTGTAAGAATGGGGGCGATTGGACGCATTCAGAACTTTTGACTGGGCAAAGATTCGTAATTCCCTTCTTGAGTTACCTCAGTTCAGCGGGGGAAAGTTTGCACTTGGCTGATCCAACAAATTTGAATCTCCCTGGAGAAAATACAATTTATCGATCTATATTATTTGAAATGAACGACTTAAATATGAATTAAAATAATTTATAAAAATTATCTTTTGAAAATGGCAAATAACAATTAAATCAATTATAATGAGGAAAATAGATGTTGATGCATTGTTATTGAGCAAAATTTCTAGATCAACTATTAGTTGGAATATTGGAGAAATAGATGAATCCTATAATAGGCCCAGATTCGGAAGGTAGAGAGCATCCAGACGTTGATAGGGCTCCACCCATAGACTTTTCCAGAGCGCGCGAAGCCTATTCATCAGCAATTCCTCGAGCGGAAGAACGTCATGCTGAAGTTGGCGTATTATCTCCGAGCGGTGAAGTCACGTGTGTACGATTAGGTAGGGATGAACCCTATGGAGCCCATCGCGTGGGCTCAGTAACCAAGACATTTACTACATTTTTGGCATTGAAACTTGCACATGATGGTATTTTACCTCGTGGTTTAGAAACAAGATGTGTAGATGTTATTCCAGAAGAGATGTTAGCCCGCGTGTTTGAAGACGTAGAAGCTGCTAAAAATATGACTTTAGAGCAACTCTTGTCGCATACTTCTGGGCTCGAATTTGACGATCATTGCCGCGCTCAGAGAGAGCCTGCTCCAACGTTGCAAGCCAGATTTCTTCAAGAAACTAGTCAAGAAGGGGGGCGTAAATATAGACATGTATGCCAACCTGGGGATAGAATTGGTCATTATAGCAACTGCGGACTTGCAGTTGCAGCATGGGTGATGGAAGCGGCTTATAATAGACATGCTAGTAGCGTAGAAGGTGCAGAAGTTCCTTTTGCTCAAGTTATGCAAAGAGAACTGTTTGAAGGTGTTTTTGGATTGTCTGATTCTCTTATCGCTCCTGGTCCTTCAGGAGATATCATACAATCAGGAGCTGGAGACATGACTTCTTCAGTACGTGATCTCATGCAAGTAGCTGCTCGCCTACAGGAAGGAGAAGCTTCTCTGGAGGCTCATTTCGGAAGAGACTGGCAGCAACATATGTTACAACCTCGTGATGTTTTTCAACATCATGGATTGGGATGTACTGCAGGACTTTCCGTGATTCGACACTTTGGAATGAATAGGGAGATGTTCGGAGACGAAGAACGCGATGTCACAGCTGTAGTAGAATTTCCTCTGCGTCCTGGAAGCCCTGGTTTAGTTGCCTTATGTGACTCCTCAGCATTAGGACCACAACCACAGGAACAGGCATTCATCAGAGCATTAGAACGAAGCGCTGGCATCTTAGGAGAAGAAGAGCCTAGGAGACCTGTCTATGATTTAGATTTCTTTTGCCCATCACCCGCACATCTTTTCCATGGCAGCGATTATTTAGCTACTAATGTTGATCCATTTACGGATGAGCCTCCTGACCGCATTATTTGTTCGCGCAACGGCATGCGACATACTCTCACGCTTGATCCTTCCATAGAAGGAAGAGGATATCGAGATGAAAATGGTAATCCGTGGATGTTTATATTGAAAGAAGATGGTAGAAAGATCATTTATAGCGACTTGTGTTTATGTACCAGAGATTTAGGCGTTGCAGATTTAGAGAGACAAAATCCTGATGTTGTAACTATTCGAGCGCTACAAGGAACCTATCGTAATACAGAAAATTCTGAAGAACATCCTACTTATTTCTTTATAGAAAGAGATGGTCATCTTTATATGCAGACAGACAATAATCCAAATATGTTTCCTTGTCTCTACATTCCTGATGACTCAAGAGGCTCATGGGTAGTAAGTGATCCTAATGATCGAAGAATCAAAATTCGTTTTCCAACAAATCTTGATGAAGATTTTCTAGTCATTACTGACGTGGCATCGGATACTCAACAGCCTCCCTTCAATAGCAGAAGGGTATAATAAGAGCGTTATCCAAAACAGCCCAATTTTAAGCTATTGAATTAATTCAAATAAAATTCGTTAAGGATTGATCCAAGAGAGGATTAATAGCATAATTTTATACATTCATGTAAACTTATTTTTAAGTTAGCTTATGGATTTCGGATAAAATCAGGTGAAATGTGTATGGGTGGTTTCGGCAGCGGAAGGGGAACAAGACGTAAGGCGTGGCGTAGCAAAAAGAGATATATCACCAGCCTGCCAGAAATTCCAGTCTCCAAATTAATTCATGCGCATAGAAAAGATCCCAATAACCAATTTATTTGGGGCAAGCTGAGGTGTAAGATCCATCCATCTTCAATTCTTTTGGAACATGATGAAAAGATCCCGCTTGAGATTCCCGAGATCGAGATTAGCGCTTTTCCATGCAACTACGGAGGTTACCGTTACTATGGCCGTTGTCCTGCATGTAATAGATGCGTAAGATCTCTATATGTTCTTGATGAGACAATCCCTGTTTGTCGCGTTTGTTTAAGAATGGTGTATTCTAGCCAAAATGCCACCTTCTCTTATCGGTTGTATAAGAAACTGAGGTTGGCCAAAAATAAGCTCAATAATGATGAATGGACAAGGCCAAAATGGATGAGAGAAAAGACTTTTGAACAGTTGCGAGCGAAGATCTTTGAGCTAGATGAAAAACGAGAAATTGCGCGCTTCTTCAGCTTGCGAAATCATCGATTTGTCAATAAAATATTTGATAAGTATGGATCTGCGATTGATGCCGCCGAAACATTAGGAAGTCGACTTTATGGCAGATCCTGATAATAAAAAAGAAGGTGGTTCTGGTGAGAGGTAATACCGATGAAGTGCACTCACTTCTTTTACAAGCTGAGTTACCTCTACTCTATTTGTGACCTCTCCTAGAATATTTGGCCCATTAAATTTAACCTCATACGTGGAAGGTTTGCAAAAAAAGATCTTTCTAATTTCGCCGCCAAGATTGGAGCGTTTTATCAAGTCAGCTACAGTTCTATCAGGAGCCTTTATCATCTCCCCAGCTTTAGCTTTTGAAATTCGCTCAATGAATTGATGCGTAGATGAGGAGCGTTGAGGTTTGGCAATCAAGTAGCAGTCGGGTTGTCTTCCTTTCTCCATTTCAATTGAGAACCAAAGTTCTATGTCATCAATGTGCAAACGGTACTGATAGGGCACGTCACTTTTGCCTTGTTTTTGATATAATTCAGGAGCATGTTTTGATAGCTCAATAGCTATCTTGGTTTCCAATATCGACAAATGCTTTTTATAGCGATTTAAGGAGAATAAGATCCCTCCAATTTCCGAATGCTTTCTTTTTTTTATCGCCTGCATTTCACACCAACATGAGTGATGTTCGAGCCATAGCATAGATCTTGCTCTGTTTAAAGGGGTCTCATATTTTAGGGATTTATCTGTGAAGTAGGATTTAGAAGTACTCCACGACCAATATGCTGTGCAAAGATGATTGTATACAACCCAAGGGATCTCTGATTCCAGATCTGACAACAGAAATCTAGCCTCTTGAAGCTCTTGCAGAGCAGGTGCAAACTTTGTTCGTTCTACGTAGTGTTCTTGAATAAGCGTGAATGACGCCATGTCCCCTTTTTTCAAGGGAGTTAATTGATGACGACGTCTAGTTTCTTCCAGGTTCACTATCTGTTTATCTTTGGAGGCGATATCTACGAATTCTGAAATTAGATGGCCATAACCTTCTTCGACTAACTCACAACAAAGATCTTTCATCCATTCATAGGCGACTTCATATTCTTTTGGGGTGCAATATCGCTCCTCGGTAGCGTTATTCAGTAATCCGTCAATTTTGGATAGACATTTCGAGACGTATGCTCTCTTTGCAATCTCACTATCCTTTATGCAAGTGACAAGCTTTTCGTATGAATCGTGTACTTGGCGTTTTGTGGCTTTTTCTAGTCGAGATATTAGGTCTAAATGCTTTTGTCTTTGAGTCTCAAATCCTTTTATAATCGGTTCTAAAAGAGAACATTGTGAAATAAAAGGCATTATTGCTTCGCAGACAATACGAAAGAAGCTAGACAGATCCGTTTCTTGCGATGCTTCCTTCAAAAAGCATGACAGTGGGCCGAGCAGTGGAGGTAGCTTTTGAGGTTCGTCGTGCATGATCTTACAACTTTTTTACATCTCTACTAAAGATGTTAAGAATAGAGATTTTTTTGTAACAGAAAATTACATCTCTTTGACGGTTTTTTACTAAGATTTTCAAAAAATCCCCCTCCTATTTTGGGAATTTTCCCATTTGTTCCCAAAATTTGTTTCTCGCAAAAAGATACACGACAATAGGGGTATGAAAAAGCAAAAGTGTAAAAGATCGATTTCGTTTGAGAGGCATCCTGAAGATCCTTCAGATTGCCTTTTTCGATTTTTCGATCTTCTTATGCGGATAGATCAGCGTAACAATCAGGAGTCTTATGAGCATAACCAAAGTGGAATTACTTCCGATTCGACCTCAAAACGGCCTGATGGCCTTTGCGTGTGTGGAGATTGATAACCAATTCTACGTGAATTCCATTGGCGTCCACAAAAGACGAGATGGGAGGGGTTATAGGATCACTTATCCGACTCGGAAAGTTGGTCAGCAAGATCTTACAATTTTTCATCCAACTGAGCCTTCTCTAAGTAAAGAGATTGAGCAGGCTATTTGCGATAAAGCTGAAGAAGTTATGGGTCTATGAACATCAAAAAAATGTAACAAAGAGGTAAAACTTATGTCCCCGCAACAATCCAAATTAAAAGGTATCAACTATCCACTTGCTGAGGGGTTTGAAATCACCCAAGAAGGAGTCTGGTTTCTCACCTTAAGACAAACCGAAGTTCAAAAAACATTTATATGCGCCCCACTATATGTGCTTGCCTACGCACGCAATGATCGTCATGAGAATTATTCCAAACTACTCGAGTTTCTGGATCCTGACGGCAAATTGCATGAATGGCTTATGCCTCAAGAGCTACTCGCAGGCGACGGTAGCGAGATCAGAAGGACTCTTTTATCCATGGGATTAAAAATTGGTGAGGACAAAAGGGCAAAAGACCTTCTAACCAAATATCTCTTATCATGTGATCCGATTGATCGTGTAAGAACTATTGATAGAACTGGATGGCATGGCCAATTCTATGTTCTTCCTGATGGACCTATAGGAAAACAGGCTGGTGAAAAGGTTCTATTTCTAGGTCCCCATATAGGGCAGCCTATTTTTCACTCATTGGGAAGCATAGAGGAATGGCAAAGGCGCATAGCTACCCTTTGTATTGGGAACTCGCGCTTAATGTTTTCTCTTAGTGCAGCATTTGCGGGTCCTCTTTTAGGGATCTGCCATGAAGAAAATGGGGGCTTTCATCTACGTGGCGCAAGTAGCACAGGAAAAACAACTGCTCTTGATGTTGCAGCTTCTCTATTTGGTGGAAAGGACTATATCCAGCGATGGAGGGCTACTGCAAATGGATTGGAAGCCACGGCTAAAATGTATAACGATCTTCTACTGCCTTTAGATGAGATGGGAGAAATTAACCCCAAAGAGGCTGGGGAAGTTGCCTATATGTTAGGTAATGGAACTGGCAAAGCAAGGGCAGACAAAACAGGAGGAGCCAGAGATAAAGCCAAATTTCGTTGTCTCTTTTTGTCCACGGGGGAGATCAGTCTTGCTCAGCACATGCTTGAAGATGGTAGAAAGGCTAAAGCAGGTCAGGAGACACGCATAGCTGATATCCCAGCAGATCTTGGAGTGTACGGGGTATTTGAGTCGCTACATGGCTATGGTGATGGAGCTGCATTTTCGGATGCCATTAAGACAGCAACAAGAGAATGTCATGGTGCAGCAGGGCCTAAATACATTTACCATTTATCAGAAGACTTTCAAATGGTTAGAAATGCAGTAGATGCCACTATAGATAGTTTTGTGAAGCAATATGTTTCTAAGGGATCATCTGGTCAAGTAAAACGAGTCGGTCGTCGTTTTGGGCTTGTAGCAGCAGGCGGTGAGCTAGCCATTCATTTTGGTATCGTTCCTTGGCAAAAAGGTTCCGCAATAGCTGCTGCAGGTAAATGCTTTCAGGATTGGCTTGCACACCGAGGTGATGATCAAGATTTAGAGGAAAAGAAAATCATCGCAACGATTCAACTCTTCTTTGAAATGCATGGCAATAGCCGCTTCGCTGGCTGGCACGATGATGATGCCAGAACATATAATCGAGCTGGTTTCAAAAAAGTTGAGGGGGATAGAACAGAGTATTATGTTCTCGAAGAGGTATTTAAAAATGAAATCTGTCAGGGATCTGACTGGAAGCAAGCCTCTAAGCTGCTTATTAAAAAGGGCTATTTAAAGCAATCTAGCGATGGAAAATCAACTCGCACTGAAAACCTTCCTGGCATGGGGAAAGTGAGATGCTACAGATTTGAAAAAATTCCAGTTGGAAAAGAAGAAACTGTATGAAGTCTTTCATTATTGGTATGCCAGTGAGAATGTGGGAACGAACAAATCTCACTTTCTCACCAATCTCACCCTAAAATTATCTCGTGGAAGCTGAAAAAAACTGATACAATAATTCCTCAATTAAAGATGTAGCAAAGGTTTAAACATGAAAGCGATATTGCTTGCTCGAGTCTCCAGCAAGGAACAAGAGGAGGGCCAGTCTATCCCTGCTCAAGAGAGGCGTTTACGAGAATATGCCGAGAGAAAAGGTCTCGTTGTCGATCAAGTCTTTAAAATCACCGAGTCCTCCACTAAAGACACTCGCAAAGAATTTGAAAAGATTCTTGTACAAATTCGTAAATCCAAAGAAACAATCGCCCTAGTTGCCGATACTATAGACCGAGTTCAACGCAGCTTTAAAGAATCAGTGGTTTTAGAGGAATTACGCAAAGAAGGCAAGGTCGAAATTCATTTTATGCGTGAAGGGCTTGTCCTGAACATAAAATCAAATTCAGCTCAAATCCTTTGTTGGGACATGGGAGTCATGTTTGCTCGTAGCTATGTTCTTCAGTTAAGTGATAATGTCAAGCGGAGTAAGGAACAAGCTGTGAAAAGCGGAAACTGGATAGGGCTTGCACCATTAGGTTATATTCATGTTGTGGGTGAGAAGGGTGAAAAAAACATTGTTCGCGATCCGGACCGAGCATCTTTCATTGTTAAACTATTTGAGTTATATGCAACAGGTAACTATTCCCTCCTAAAACTGACTGAAGAAGCTGAAAAACTTGGGTTATGCACCAGAAAAGGAAAAAAGGTAGCTAAATCTCAAATAGACTCCATCCTCAAAAACCCATTTTATTGTGGTATGATGAGAACTAAATATGGTTTAGCAGAACATCATTATCAACCTCTTATTTCAACAGCTTTATACCAACAAGTCCAGAACGTGGCCGCAGGATATCATAAAAAGCCTCACAAAAAGATTAGCGAGCCTTTCATTCTGCGAGGTATGATTACATGTGCTCATTGTGGCTGCACGGTCACTCCCGAAATTCATAAAAAGCGCTACATTTATTACAGCTGCACGAATGCCAAGGGAACTTGCAAGAAAGTTTATATACGAGAAGAGCCATTGGTCGAATCCTTATCCAAATACTTTGATCATATGGCCTTAAGTGAAGAGCAAATTGCTGAAGTAACAACCTATCTCAAAAAAATCCACGAATCAGAGAGTCATTTTCATATAGAAAGTCTTATAGCTCTGCGAAAAGAGCAAGACAGGATTCAAAAGCGAATCAATCAAATGTACGATGACAAGCTTGATGGACTCATTGATGAAAAAATGTACCTTGATAAAGTTAAAGATTATAAAGCTCGCCAGGTTGAAATCACAGAACAGATGACCCGACATGAAAAGGCCGATCATAACTTCTATGTGACGGCCAATCTGGTTATGAATTTAGCCGCTCGTGCTAGGAAAATCTTTGAGAGTTCTGAAGTGGATGAAAAACGTCAACTTTTGAATTTTGTGTTTCAGAACTTAAAATTAGACGGTAAAAACCTATCAATAGAGACGTGTGAACCATTTACTACCCTAGTGGACTATAAGGAGTGTCCAAAAGGATGGGGCAACCTGGACTTGAACCAGGGACCTACGGGTTATGAGTCCGCTGCTCTAACCAACTGAGCTATTGCCCCAAGAAAGACAGAAACATCATAAAAGGGAAGAGGGCCGGTTTGCAAGAAGATTTTTTTCTAAGAAGCTATTTCTCGTCGTGGCCGTTGACGATCACAAAGCCCTTTTTCACCGGTTTGAAATTTTTGCCCAGGTGTAGACGCTTGGTGAAGTATTTATAATAGATAGAGAGGGCTTGGGTGTGGTTTTGAACGCAGAAGAGGGTATTGGAGATCCATTCTGTCCCTCGGATGGTACCGTAGGCTCTGTTGGTTTGGAATTTAGAGATGATCTTTTTTTCCCAGTATTCAGGTGAGCCTAAGAGGAGGATGGGGGCCTCAATTTTACTTCCTTCCTGGGTGCGTAGAAGCTCGAGTTCAAGTTCAAAGTCGGTGCCGACACCGCCATAGAAAAAGATGGGGAAATCGAGCATAAACTC
>JACCDN010775831.1_pt1 | contig 13313 bp, 15 predicted proteins | sample 7441691 | NCBI WGS metagenome assembly JACCDN01 (sample SAMN15323439, study PRJNA562643) | freshwater metagenome | isolation source: river surface water | place: USA:Blue River Watershed | collected 2017-08-16 | reverse complement strand
CCAGGACCCGACGGAACATTGTTCGTGCAGACCTCGGGCTCGCTGCTGCAATTCCCCAGTTCAGAGGAACGCAGATCGGTCCGGTAATAGTAAGACGCCACATCAGCGAGCGTATCTACCGTGCGGTCCTGACGAGCGATCTCCTGAAAATCACCTACCTCAACCTTGAAAAAACCTTCGACCGTCAATACCGGTCTGGCTAGTGCGGCGCCATCTGGAGCAATGATCAGTATTTTATTATCCTGTGATACGGCTCTGAACCCATTCTGATTGATCGCCAGAGCCACCTGATAGGCCATTAGAATTGCATCGCTCTCGAGATCATCCGTGTGTAGAACCCCGGCCGCAGCACCGAGCAACGACTTTCCCGCAACTTCCATTTTGTAAATACCGGTCGTTTCATTTTTGGTTGCTGGCCGTGGTGTCACCGTCAGTGTTGCGACGCGTAGTGTTTTTCCGTTTTTATCACCGTCATAACGAGGAGGTGACAAGTCATTATCCTGGTCGCCGACATTCGTCGAACCGTCGATTTTCTTTGGACCGTAGCTACTTGTCTCCCAGGCGGGGTTCCAGTAACCATCGGTAGAAAGAATCGTGAAATTCTGTTGACAGGAATAGCGGACAGGATCATCGCTGCCCGTCAGAAGCTTTCCTGCATAAAGCCTTCCTGCCTTAGATAAAGCCGCACGCAATGGTGTGCTGGCGATTGGGTGAATGGCATACAGCTTGTCGTAAAATTTTTGTCGATGTTCTCCTGAAAATTCATCTAGCTTGAGAAAATTAGGATTATTGCTATCTGTACCACTGTAACCAATGGTAGTGAATCCCACCCGGTACTGATCGCCTATGTCGCGAAAGGCAAGGCCAATCGCCGTCTTCATCGTCAAAATACGTGTCCGGTGATAACTGAACCAATTGGCAAAATTTTGTAGCTCATCAGAGCCACCGGAACCAGAAGCGCTGCTGACAATGACTTTTCTCCAGTTATGGTTTCCGCCGGTGCTTAGATCGTACAGAGTGTCTTTACAGTGGTCATCGGCTGAGTTATCGCCCAGATTGCTGCGTTTATTACCGGTGTAAACAAAATAATGGGCGGCTTCAGGACGGTTCGGGAAAGGTATGCTGAGATCAACTGCACAGCCGCCGTCAGACGCGGCTATACAGTCGCTGCGATATTTGACGCTTTCTGTATCAGCCGGTAATGCAGGAACACTTAATGGCGTTCGCCATGGCATGAATTCAATCCCTAAATTCACCGTGACGCTTTCAGATTTAAAGCCGTTATAAAGCGCTTGCGTGAATTTCTGATCAGGAAAATAAGTGCCATCAGGCTTGACTGGCACTGGATAAATAATCGATGGATCGTAATAGCTCTTGTTGCACAAGCTGTTACGATATCCGATGGTGTTTTGATATCCATTGATAGTAACTTCATCTCCTAGAGCGCTCGCTTGCATGCTGCCGGAATCATCCAGAATAAAGAAAATATTGGGTTTAGCCTGCGTGACTGACAGAAAGCTGAGCGGTGCTTGCGATATCTCATTCGATCCAGCAATGGCGAATGATAAAAAACTGCACATACTTGTAACTAAAATTTTTCTGAAAAATTTCATCATGATGGCGAAAGACGAATGATGATGGAATGCGTATTAGAAATGCACGAGTGTCTGAACAAAAACTATGGTGTTGCGTGGCCCGCGGACGCGTGTGGTGATCCGATAGTAAACAGCGGAGTCTGCTTTGAATCTGCTGGAGGCACCGTAACTGAATTGGCCTTTTTTCGTACTCACCTGACTACTCTCCCTGTACAAAAGACAGCTATTCGCAGAATCCTCGGGGCTACCGGCAGATCGGCATAAGCGATGCATGACATATTGAATTACCTGGCCAGCAGCGTCCTTGGTAGTCTCGGGCGACGCACTCACGCAGGTGACATCGCTACGCGAATTGCATTTATCTTTGTCCCAGTCGATCGCAACCTTCGCACCCGCTGGTGCGCTACCACTAATATCGAGGCCGTCAGGAAGACTTGCGTAATAGCCTTGATTAGGCAAGTCGGTGTACAAGTCGGGTAACGTGGCACGTGCAGTCAACCATACGATCGCCGCTTCGCTACCTGCTTCCGCTGCCATCACAGCTGCCTGCCTGAAAGCAAAATTCCCCGCGACCAAAGCGCCGGTACTGACCGCTCTTACCAAAGCCAGCGCGCTCATACTCATGACGATCAACATGACCAATGCGACGACCAGTCCAGCGCCACCGGAACGCTGGGGCATCACGAATCACTCCAAATCAGATTGCGCAACGGTATCTCTGTTTGCAATACGCGATAGCGATAACAACCCCAGTCCGAAATGGTATTGACTGCAATCGGCGCTTCTTCCATTACATCCGTTTTTTCATTCGCTGCTCGCCAGGTCGGCATCGGAGAAGAACAACCCTGATCCGAACGCTCTGCGCTACGCGACACGACGGCGATTCTTACGGCCAAGATACGTCGAAGATCATCGGCATCACCTTCCGTGCCGTTTGCGTTTGCGTCAAATGAGACGGAACTCCAGCGCGTAACACGAAGGGCACCGGAAAGCGTGGTGCGCGCGTCATAACCCAATTGCGCTTGCAGACTAACGACATCCGAAGCAAATGCACTACCCTGCCACTGGTCGGTTTCTGCATCGTAACGCTCCATCACCAACTGATTGTTTGCATTAATGGTGTAGCGGTTAAAATTAATTGCGCCAAGATTGATGACTGCAGCACCCTCTTGGTAGGCGGTGGCTGTCAGCAATCCAGGAGGCAAGGGAGAATGACGAATCCGGTACTCGCCAATGGGTATGTCGGTCACCCCAATTAATGGGCACTGGGTATTCCCGCTTTCATACAGCAAAAGTCTGTCACCGATCGTCATGCCAAGCGTACTGTTCACCATGATGACGTCCGAACCAACAGCATAGGGCGCAATGAGCTGCGCGGCCGTCAGGCTTTGGGCTTTACCACTGGAGAGAACGAGAAGGGTATCTGGCGCACCATTGGCACCATCGATGAGCCTCACCGGCCAAAGCGGCCAATCAGACAATACTTGTGTACCAACCGTACGTCGAACAACGCATCCCAAGGCTTCGGCGGGACCCAAGCCATGACCTGCCATGCGCACATCGCGGACCAGGTTTGCTAGTGCATATGAGGCATTCATTTGTGCATCGGCGATACCAGTGGTGGATTTACGTCGCGCTTCGAAGAGCAAGGCAACTTTGATGATCACTAGCGTCGCCAGCAGTCCAATCGCCAAGCCCACCAAGAGATCCGTTAAACCCAGACCTTGAATACGTCGGACAATTTTTTTTGACTGATACATGAAGCGCATCAGTCAGTGATGGTCGCCAGCGTAAGCAACTGATGGGTTTTCCCATCACCCGGTGCTTGCCAGCGCAGCAGGACTTTGACCTGACGCTGATCATCAATGCTTATTGTGGGAAGATTGGTAGTGTCGCTCGTACCGGGGAGTCGGGAATGTACCGAGGCAAGCCAGCGCTGATAATCTGCGGACTTCGGTTCTGTAAATCGCGTGCGTAATTCAGTCAATGAGCGGTCGCCGGTCCACATTTGTGCAATCAAATCCGAGGCGAGCAGGCTGGCTTCGCTGCGGTATCGTGCATTGCCTGTTTCTACCAACGTGGCCGAGAGAAGCATCAGCAATGACAGCATGCCAACTGAAAAAATCAGAATAGCCAGCAGTCCCTCCAGCAAGCTGCCGCCGCTCTGGCAAGCCGGGAAAATTTTTGCGACACGATTTTCTGAAGACATAAACTTTTAGCTGCAACGCAAAACTGAGTCGCTGGCGGCAGACGGATCACACAGCCTGATCGCACCTGCCGCTGTGATCATCAACACGAGTCGTCTTGCTTTCTCATTGAGCACATGGGTAACATCAATGCGGGAGGCATCGGCATTACTCGCCACGCCCGGTGCCACGCCCAAGGGATTGAACGTCACCCCCGAAGGCAGGCTCTTGCCAGGGGTCAGTGCCGTACTCAGTGCGATTTGATCATTCGAGCGCGCTGTTCCCCAGCGTATTTGGGTATCCGCATTGGCACTGTAGGAACTGATCGTCGCAGGACATCGAACGCTGGCGTGAACACATCCCAGCGTCCATGCTGGGCTTCCGGATGAGTTGCTGAACGAAATACGAACCAGCGCATTGCGGGTAACCGCCTCGGCACGCGCCTTTTGTAGCCCCGCGCGTAAGCCCTCGGCGCTGCCCCGGATTTCAATGTCATGCAGAAGTCGCCCAAAGGCAGGCATCCCAGTGGCGAATAGAATACTCAATACCGATAAAACAATCATTAATTCAACGATTGAAAAACCAGCGGGCAATTTATCCCCGCTGAAATATGAATAGTGTGCACCTGAGGTCGTCAACATGTCGAACCTCGTTTTGCAATCCAGCAATTGGCCGGCGTCTTGCCCCACGCCTCGGGTAATTTTGTGGTCTTCGCATTGCCGTTTTGATCGAGCGTAAATATGAACGCTGACATTTCACCCGCATCTTTGCCACTCGCAGTCAGTAGAAAAGACTGACCACTATTTTCTGCAGCACATTGAAAAGTAAAAAAATCATCATTGGGCATGGTGACGCTACAATTTTTTTCATCGCCATAGGCATGATTGTCCTGATAGTTCTGTTCCAGGCGCATTGCAAGCGAAGAGAGTGTGCTGGTGGCTTGGGGAATACGAGCACGAAGGATGTGATCGCGATAAGCAGGCACTGCAATCGCCGCGAGAATTGCGCCGATAGCTAGTGCGATCATCAGCTCGATGAGACTAAAACCCTGATTGGAAGGCGAAGACATGGTGTGCGACCACACGGCGTGAATTACAGCAACAGCTTGCACCGGGTAAAAATTGGTCGCACCAAATGTTTAATAAGGCACTAACAATTCAAAACAAAAATTGGTAATCGGTGGGTTGTGCGATTGCCGTCACAAGCAATCGTTTCTAGGCTTTATTTGTCGGCCGAATTACGCAGGCTTCAATGACGCGCAGATCATTGTCGTGCGCAAAACTGTGCAGGAAGTGATAGGCCATGGGCTCGAGCGCGTATAGCCTGGCATCAACCAGCACCGACCTGACTCCCTCGATCAAGGCCGGTTGCACATAGGGTGAGTATTGAAGATGCCGGTCATAACCGGTACGCGCCTCGGGATGGAAGCGGGACATGATGCCGCAGAGCCGATCGGCCCAATCACTTGGTCGAAAAAGATGGCCCTTGCCTGTCACGCCCTGAATGATGAAGTCGGTCGGGGAAAAATTCGTGTCAGAACTGGGGGTCGCCATGAGGCAGACGGTCTTTCAGCGTAGCGATGAAGTAAGGAAATGGCGGATTTCGACGAAGCAAAGCAGCCGCTATCTTACCGAAGACTCAGTGATAAAAAAAGCAAGAGAATCTGAGTCTGGTGACCTGGCCTCACGCATCGGGACCAGCAATACAGGCGCACGCCGTAAGCGTGGTCAACCTATCCACTTGGTGACGGTCACCAAAAGCAATAGCAACACCCAAAGCAACAGCGACCGCCAGATCAGCCCTACCGCACTTTGCAGTGCGCGTTGCGAAGGCGCATCGCCAGGCAATATGTCGATATCCGGCGTCGAAGGTTCGAGTGCCGCTATGTCCACACCGGGCGGTTCTGGCGCATATTCGGTAGGCGTACCCAAACGTACGCCCATCGCACCGCCGCCAGCAGACAGCAGAATACCCATCGATTCATTAACCCAGCGTCGCGCAAAATTACGCCAGGCATAAATGGCATCCTCAAAATTACCGACCACCGCAAAGGCAATGGCTGTCAATCTGACAGGGAGCCAATCAATCCAGTAAAACGCTTTGGCAGCAAAACTGCCGAAGGGCTCGTTACGCAAATGTTCAGGCTCATTCCATGCGCGCGCCAGATATTCAGCCACACGGTACAACACGGCACCCGCTGGTCCCATAGGCATCAGCAGCCAGAAAAATACGCCAAACACATGACGATGCGTGGTGATTAACGCATTCTCGACCGCTAAACGGGAGATTTCCTGGGCATCGAGTTCAAGCACGTCCTGCCGCGTCCATTCGGCCAGCAGACGACGTGCCTCAGTGAGATCGTTGTTATCAAGTGCCAGCTGAATGGCAGTGAAGTAATGACTGTAGTGCCGAAAACCCAGTGTGAGATACACAATCACAATCGTCCATGCCAGCTGCGCGATCGGACCGGCCAGCGCACAGAGCCAATAGATCAACAGCGTCGGCATCACCAGTGCCAGCATCATCACCAGCCAAGCCAGGCGTCCATGCTCGGCGCGACCGGCATTGAAGCTGTGCTCAATACGCGCCGCCAGCACCACAATCCAGCCGTAGATGGGATTGTCTGCCCTGAGCGGCCTGAACTGCTCGATCAGCAGTACAAAGAAAATGGAAAAAAGAGTCATTACTTGTTCTGGATAAACAGACAACCCGTAAGATAGCTCAGCAGGTGCCCAGAATCAAACCGAACCCCGAATAATCGTTAGCGATATTTTCAGCTGGATCTTTACGCACGCAGAAAATGGTAAAGATTCCGCAACATGGCCGCAGTAGCGCCCCAAATAAAATACTGCTCAAAGGGCATCGCATAAAAGCTGCGGCGGCCGGGGCGGTTCGGGAACTCGGCGCTGCGGCGCTGGTGGTTGGCGCCATTCATCAGAAAGTCGAGTGGCACTTCAAAGATTTCCGCAACCTCGAACACATCCGCTGCAAGCTCGAACGGTGGCTCGACCAGTGCGACCACAGGCGTGACACGAAAGCCTGTGCCCGTCAGATAGTCGGGCAAGGTGCCAATAATTTCGATGTGCTGTCGGCACAGGCCAGTTTCCTCTTCCGTCTCACGCAAAGCCGTCGCGACAGGATCGCGGTCTTCAGGATCCACCCGACCACCGGGGAAACTGATCTGCCCTGCGTGATCGTTCAGATGTGCCGTGCGCAGTGTGAGCAGCAGGGTCATGCCCTGCGGCCGATTCACCAGAGGAATCAGCACAGCGGCTGGCACGGCGTCCGGCGGCAGTTCGCGCCACGCAGCGTCTTCGGTAAATTCCGGTGTCCACGCCGGCGACTGCGTGAAGCGCTCGCGCAACCAGGCGGGGTTGAGGCAGTGCGCATCAACCGGCGCCTCACCGGCGAGGGAATCAATAGTTGCCTGAGTAGGATCGAACAAGGGTGTTTTCATATTGGGCAAAGAAAAAGGGCACACACGGTGCCCTTTTCAGTTGACGCGATTACCTGATTACTCCGATGCCGCAGCCGTTACGCGACGGTTCGGGAGCTTCTCGCGGATACGCGCCGACTTGCCCGAACGCTCACGCAGGTAGTACAACTTGGCACGGCGCACATCACCACGGCGCTTGACCTCAATCGATGCGATCAGTGGCGAGTACAGCTGAAACGTACGCTCAACACCCTCACCAGAGGAAATTTTGCGAACGATGAAGTTCGAATTGAGGCCACGATTGCGACGGGAGATAACAACACCCTCATAAGCCTGCACGCGCTTACGGGTACCCTCGACGACGTTGACATTCACGATCACGGTATCGCCGGGAGCGAATACGGGAATGTTTTTACCCAGACGGGTGATTTCTTCTTGCTCGAGTTGCTGGATCAAATCCATTTTTAAGCTCCTTGACCATCTTGCCGGCGCCTCGTGATGCTTTGCCCGGTAGAGGATGGGGTTAACAAATTCAGGCTTGCGCCTGTCCTGCTGCTTTTTACTACACGGACGACATTGTGTAATCGTCCGTTCTCACTGCAATCACTTCAACATCATCTTTTGCAAGACAGCTTCATCTGCCTTGCCAAGCAATCCGTTCTGACGCGCCTTCGCGATCAAGTCAGGTCGTTTTTGCATGGTTGCCCGCAAGGCCTGTTCTCGCCGCCACTTTGCAATCTCGGCGTGATGACCGCCGAGCAGCACCGCCGGCACCGCCTGACCTTCGTAAACTTCGGGCCGGGTGTAGTGCGGACAATCCAGCAAACCCTGCACAAAGCTGTCTTCAATTGCCGAGTCCTCATCATTGAGAACACCTGGCAATTGCCGAATCAAGGCATCCATCAGCGCCATCGCGGGCAGCTCGCCGCCGGAGAGCACGAAATCACCCAAGCTGATTTCTTCATCGACACAGCGATCCAGCAAACGCTGATCCACTGCTTCGTAACGACCGCACAACAACACCAGCCCGGTCATCTGCGATAGCTGCATCACCTTGTCGTGATTGAGCGGTATACCTTGCGGCGACAGATAAATCGTGCGCGGCTTGGTTAATCCCAGTTGCTGTTGCCTCTGCCCTGCTGCGACGATTGCCGCCTCCAAGGGGGCTGCCATCATCACCATCCCAGGACCACCGCCATAAGGCCTGTCATCCACGGTGCGGTGATTGTCGCTGGTGAAATCACGCGGATTCCATAACGACAGTCCAAATCTTTGCTGCTCATAAGCCCGCCGCGTGATACCTGACGCGGTCAGCGCTGAAAACATTTCGGGGAAGAGCGTGATCACATCAAACTGCATACGCTGCACTCCCATGGCGACGGGCATGTGCACCTCGCCATCATTACTTTTACCAAACCCGGCGCACGCTAGTAATCGCGCTCCCAGTCCACAGTTATCTTTTTGCCTGCCTGATCTACCGCAGTCACAAATTGGTCTACAAACGGAATAAGCAGTTCCAGGGACCGGGGCTCTGCGCCAGCCAGCGAGGCAACCCTCAGGATAGGATGCGCCCCATTGTCCATGAGGCCGACAACTTCACCCAACTGCTCGCCCCGCAGGTTCTCTACCTGATGGCCGATCAAATCGACCCAATAAAATTCGTTTTTTTCCAATGCCGGGAAATGTGCACGGCGAATATGAACTGTCGCTCCCTGCAGATTTTCGGCAGCCTCTCGGCCTTCGATGCCCATTAAGTGCGCCACCAGATCTTCACCTTGCGCGCGCACTTGAAGAACTTCAACGTCATGCATTGCTGGTTTGTCCAGCCACCAGGTTTTCGCGCTGAACAGCGCACTGGCTTCAGATGAGTAAGTGCGTAGACGTATCCATCCAGCGATACCGAAGGGACCAGAGACATGCGCCACCAGAACCAAATCGTCAGGAATCGGAATCCCCGAACTGCCTTGCAAACTCACATCAGGCTGCTTTTTTGCCAGCTGCTTTCACCAGACGCTCAACGGTAGGCGAGAGCTGTGCGCCCACGCTTTGCCAGTGAGTCAGGCGATCTTGCTTGATGCTGAGTGTTTCAGCAGCGCCGGAGGCAACCGGATTGTAAAAACCAATGCGCTCGATGAAACGACCATCGCGACGATTGCGCGAGTCAGTTGCAACGATGTTATAAAACGGGCGCTTCTTGGCGCCACCACGGGACAGACGAATTACGACCATAATCTTCTCGACAAAAGGGGTGCGGACACAGGGAAAGACCGCGATTATAGCGTTTTTCACCTGCTGGCAACAAGTTCTCAAACGATCAATTGCCCTCAAGGCGACAGCTGGCGCACACTCTCGGCTTTCCGGGTATTTTCACGAAGAGCAATACTTACATTTTTACTATGGAATTCATGGAATCCAATCCTGCCGATCTCAGCCCTGCGCCTCACAAGAACAAGACTATGGCCACCTTCCTGGCGCTTTTGCTGGGCTCCATCGGCCTTCACCGCTTCTATCTGCACGGTCTGGGCGATCGCTGGGGCTGGCTGCATGCGATCAGCCTGCCACTGTCGGCACTGCTGTTGTTATCAAATCCGGAACCACCCTTGCTAATAAACACCCTGCCCATGGTGATCTCGATGCTCGCGGCCAGCGTCGAAACCTTCGTGCTTGGCCTGATGCCGGATGGAAAATGGGATACGCGCTACAACCCAGCCTCAGGTGTTGCGTCGGATAGCCGCTGGCCGATTGCTCTGATGATGGTGGTGAATCTGTTTTGTGGAGCGACGCTGCTGCTCACGGTGCTGGCGCGCGGTTTCGATCTGATGCTGACCGGCGGTGCCTACGGCTGAGCGCCGCAGTGCCGATCAGCATGGAAAAGCAAGGTCAGAATTGTTCTTCGGCCAATGCAAGAACCCCGATGCTACCCTCAACGATAGCCGCTCGCGAAGCCTCAGCCTGGGACAGGAAGTGGTCCGCAAAATAACGTGCAGTGTTCAACTTGGCACTGTAAAACGCGACATCACCCTCGGCTGCATCGATCTTGCGCGATGCAATTAGCGCCGCGCGCGCCATCTGCCAGCCGCCAAAAACAACCCCGGCCAGTTTCAGATACGGCACACTGCCTGCAAAGGCCGCTTTGATATCGGATTTGGCAGTAACGGCAATGTAATCCACCACGTGTTCAAGCGCCACACTGGCCGCTGCCAGGCGCTTGTGTATGGCCTGCAAATCAGGGGATTTTGCCGAGGCAAGTTCTGCTTCCGTATGACGTACCTGCGCAATGATGCTGCGCGCCAGTGCGCCACCATCGCGCATGGTTTTACGACCTACCAGATCATTCGCCTGAATCGCTGTTGTGCCTTCGTAGATGGTGAGAATGCGCGCATCACGATAATGTTGAGCGGCACCGGTCTCTTCGATGAAGCCCATACCGCCATGTACCTGCACACCGGTCGACGCCACATCAATGGACAATTCGGTGGACCAGCCCTTGACGATGGGCACCATGAAATCGTAAAAAGCGGCGTTAGCCTTGCGCGTACTTTCGTCCGCATGATGGTGAGCTGCATCAAAGGCCGCCGCAGTCACATAAGACAAAGCGCGCGCTGCCTCGGTCTGGGCGCGCATGGACATGAGCATACGACGTACATCCGGATGTTGGATGATCGCTACCGGTCCGGCCGATCCTGCGAGATCGCGCGACTGCACACGATCTCTCGCATACGACACAGCTTTCTGATACGCGCGCTCTGCCACTGCAATACCCTGCATGCCCACAGCGAAACGGGCAGCGTTCATCATGATGAACATGTATTCGAGACCGCGATTTTCTTCGCCTACCAGATGCCCAATCGCACCGCCATGATCGCCGAATTGCAACACCGCCGTCGGACTGGCCTTGATACCCAGCTTGTGTTCGATAGAAACGCAATGCACATCATTACGCGCACCAACCGAGCCATCTGCATTGACCAGAAACTTCGGCACGATGAAGAGCGAAATACCTTTCACACCCTCGGGCGCACCGGGTGTGCGAGCCAGTACGAGATGGACGATGTTTTCGGCCATGTCATGCTCACCGTAGGTGATGTAGATTTTGGTGCCGTGAATCTTGTAGCTGCCGTCGGCCTGCGGCACTGCGCGCGTGCGCACGAGTGCGAGATCCGAGCCAGCCTGTGGCTCGGTCAGATTCATCGTGCCAGTCCATTGGCCCGAAATGAGTTTTTCAAGGTAAGTTGATTTTTGTTCGTCGCTGCCCGCTGTCATCAGCGCCTCAATCGCGCCATCAGTCAGCAAAGGACACAAGGCAAATGACAGGTTCGCCGAATTGAGCATTTCAATGCAGGGTGTAGCCAGCAATTTGGGCAATCCCTGTCCGCCAAATTCCACTGGGTGCTGCACACCTTGCCAACCGGCCTGACCAAAGGCTTTGAACGCCTCCTTGAAGCCCGGCGTGGTGGTGACCTTGCCTTCATGCCAGTGGCTGGGCTCGCGATCACCCGCCCAGTTCAGCGGCGCCACCACTTCAGCACAAAACCGCGCGTTTTCCTCGAGCACTGCTTCTGCCGTTTCAGGCGTCGCATCCTCGCAGCCGGGCAACTGGCTGATCGCCGACAGCCCCGCCAGTTCGTTCATGACGAACACCATGTCTTTCATTGGTGCGACGTAACTCATGCGATCCCCTGAAAAAAAATTTTAACGACAGTTTTGCCAGCCAATCAGCCGAGCTCTTTGACCAGCGCTGGCACGGCCTCGAACAAATCACCGACCAAACCGTAATCTGCAACGCTGAAAATCGGCGCTTCCGGATCCTTGTTAATGGCCACGATAGTTTTTGAATCTTTCATGCCGGCCAGATGCTGAATCGCGCCAGAGATACCGACAGCGATATACAACTGAGGCGCAACAATCTTGCCCGTTTGCCCCACCTGCCAGTCGTTCGGCACATAGCCTGCATCGACAGCGGCGCGCGAAGCACCCATCGCGGCGCCCAGCTTGTCGGCGAGCGGTTCGAGAATCGCGAAATTCTCAGCCGATCCCATGCCACGACCGCCGGAGACAATCACTTTGGCCGCCGTGAGTTCAGGCCGATCCGATTTCGCAAGCTCACGCGACACGAAGGCCGATGTACCCGAGTCGGCAACGGCGCTGATTTTTTCTATCGCTGCGTTGCCACCCGTGCCGGCTGCATCAAAGCCTGTTGCGCGCACGGTAATCACTTTGATGGCATCGACCGACTGCACGGTCGCAATCGCATTACCCGCATAAATCGGGCGCTCAAAGGTATCGGGTGACTCGACTTTGGTGATTTCGGAGATCTGACCCACATCGAGGCGAGCCGCAACGCGAGGCAAAATGTTTTTGCCGTAGGCTGTCGCCGGTGCGAGGATGTGTGTGTACGAAGCTGCAAGCGCAAGCGCCTGTGCAGCAATATTTTCTGCGAGGCCGTTGGCAAACTGCTCGCCCTCGGCGATCAGTACTTTGCTCACCCCAGCCAGTTGCGCGGCTGCCTCTGCTGCTGCATCACAGGCATGACCTGCGATCAGTACATGAATTTCATCACTGCAGCGCGCTGCTGCGGTGATCGTGTTCGCGGTGCTCGCCTTGAGCGAGCCATTATCGTGTTCAGCGATGACGAGTGCGGCCATGAGATTGTGTCCTTGATCGTTCAGATGACTTTGGCTTCGTTCCTGAGTTTCGCCACCAAGGTAGCGACATCAGGAACCATGGTGCCCGCGGTACGTTTGGCGGGTTCGACAACTTTGAGGGTCTTCAGGCGCGGCGCGACATCCACACCGAGCGCATCGGGCGTCATCACATCCAGTGTCTTTTTCTTGGCCTTCATGATGTTGGGGAGAGTGACGTAGCGGGGCTCATTGAGCCGCAGGTCGGTCGTCACTATCGCTGGCAAACTGAGCGACAAGGTCTCAAGACCGCCATCGACTTCGCGCGTGACCACGGCTTTGCCATCTTCGATCACGAGCTTCGAAGCGAAAGTCGCCTGTGGCCAGTCCAACAACGCGGCGAGCATTTGCCCCGTCTGATTGCAGTCGTCATCAATCGCTTGTTTGCCCAAGATGATGAGTTGGGGCTGCTCCT
>JACCDN010220783.1_pt1 | contig 13315 bp, 20 predicted proteins | sample 7441691 | NCBI WGS metagenome assembly JACCDN01 (sample SAMN15323439, study PRJNA562643) | freshwater metagenome | isolation source: river surface water | place: USA:Blue River Watershed | collected 2017-08-16 | reverse complement strand
GGGGCAGGCTCCCCATCGGCGTCATATCTTCATTTGTGCATAAGCAAACAACAAATGATTGGTTTGAAATGGCCGCAAACCCCGCCAGAATGCGAAGCTTCCACATTTGAGCACCCGATCCGGGTCCGTGTTGAGCAAAAAACCATGGTCGCAGATCACTGAGGCGTTGTATTGATATGACAATCAAGTCTGTTAGCGTTTTTCATGCGCTCCCCAACACCCGCCGTCAGCTGCTGCAAGGCGTTGCAGCAACTGGGGTTTGCGCTTCACTCTGGCCTTGGCCTTCCCTGGCGGCAGCCTCGCCGGTGTTTGATGCCAAAAGCCTGGCCCAGTTGGCCAAGGTCTTGGGGGCAAAATCGGTCACGGCCAGTGCCGAGGTGCGCCTGAGTACGCTGGATTACGCCGAGAATGGGGCTGCGGTGCCGGTCGATATCGCGACATCGCTGTCCGGGGTCGAGCGCATTGCCCTCTTCGTCGAGAAAAATCCCACGCCACTGGTGGCTGTGTTCGCTCCCGGCGAATCGCTCGACACCGCCCTGACCTTGCACACCAAGATGGCCCAGACTTCGGCGGTGTATGCCCTGGCGGTCCTGGCCGATGGCCGGGCGCTGTTTGCCAAAAAGGATGTGAAGGTGATCCTGGGCAGTTGTGGCGTGGTGTCCGACACCCCGGACAACGTGGACGCCAAACGCGCTACGGAGCCCACGCGCATCCGTGCGCAAATTCAGGGCGAGTCAGCACTCGTTCGCATGCGAATGGCCCACGAGATGGAGTCCGGCCAACGCAAGAACGCGGCCGGGAAGCTGGTGCCTGCCTGGCACATTGATTTGGTGACCGTTCAGCTTAACGGCAAACAGGTCCTCACGGCCCAATGGGGCCCTGGGGTGGCACGCAACCCTTATTTGCAATTCAGCCTCAAAAAAGCAGGGGTCGGTGACAAGCTCTCAGTCAGCTGGCGCGACAACCGGGGTGCCTTGCGCGTCGATGACTGGCAGTTGGGATGACCCATTGTCTGTGTCAGACATTTTGATAGAGCCTCAATTTTTCGTGCTACCCGACTGGCTTTGAGCCCGCTGCTGAGCCTTCATGGTGGATGGCGTGCGGAATTGGGTGACAATTGAAATTCTTTCGTGATCCATGCTAGGAGCGTGTTTATGGTCAAAGCGACCAAAAAATCTGCAGAAATTCCGTCTATAGCTGTATCAGATGCACAACTAGAAAAGGCTGCAGAGGTATTTCGCGTGATGTCCGCTCCCATGCGTTTACGGATCATCAGTTGTTTGTGCAGTGGTGAAAAGAACGTGGGTGAGTTGCTCAACGCCATCAACACGACCCAACCCAATATGTCACAGCATCTGAATATGCTTTACGCTGCGGGTGTACTGGACAAGCGTCGAGACGGTGTGCAAATTTACTACCGCATCGTGAACAACAACATCGTGAACATTTGTCGAGCCGTCTGCAAGCAGACGGAAGTTGAAAGCTGACCGTCAGTTTCGGCTGGGGTTTCTACGGGCGCAGCTATGTTTTATTAACAGCTAATATTCATACATCAGGAGAAACGAATGAAACGCTGGCTGTTATTGATTTTGAGCTCTTTGGCTTGCACCATGGCTTTTGCCCAGATCAAGGTGGTCTATCACCTCAGCGAAGGCATTCCACAGGCCTCGCGGGCCATCAACAACATCCGCAACCACTTGTCTGCCGATCCCACGGCCAAGATTGTTGTGGTCACGCATGGTCTGGGCATCGACTTTCTGATCGATGGTGCCACCAACCAGATGGAACAAGCTTTTGCAGGCGGTGTCAGTGACCTAGCCAACAAAGGCGTTGAGTTCCGTGTATGCAACAACACCCTAGTTTCGCGCAAGATAGCAGCAGATAAGCTGGTCATGGAAGCCAAGGTGGTGCCTTCGGGCGTGGCCGAAGTGGCCAAGCTGCAGGCCAAGGAAGGTTTTGTCTACCTGCGTCCCTGATGCAGGACTTCACTCAGGAGTACCCATGAAGATTCGAAATGCATTGACACTGCTGGCCTTGCTCGCAAGTGCCACTCTGGCGCAAGCCCAGGACGCCCTGCAGGTCCGCAGTTGGGCGGCATCCTGTGCCAACTGCCACGGCACCGATGGCCGCGCCCAGCCGGGCATGGAATCGCTGGCTGGTGCCAACAAGGATGACATGGTTAAGAAAATGCTTGACTTCAAGGCCGGCCGCAAGCCCGCCACCATCATGCACCAGCTGGCCAAGGGCTACAGCGACGAACAGATCGTCGCCATTGCCGGCTACTTTGCCGCCCAGAAGAAGTAAGGAGCGACCCCCATGATGCAACGTCGACATTTCTTGCAAACCGGCACCGCCCTGGGCGCGGTCGGTCTCATGTTTGGCTGTGCCACCGTCGGTGGCGGCAGCGGCCCCAAGGTGGTGGTCATCGGTGGCGGCTACGCCGGCGCCACGGCGGCCAAATACATCCGCATGTGGTCGGACCAGAAAATCCAGGTCACCCTGGTCGAGCCCAACCCGGCCTTCGTCTCCTGTCCGATCTCCAACTTGGTGCTCGGCGGCAGCAAGACCCTGGCCGACATCACCACACCCTATGACAACCTGGTCAAGCGCTATGGCGTGCAGATGGTCAAGGATCGCGTGGTCAGCATCGACGCGGCCAAGCGCCTCGTCAAGCTCGCCGGCGGCACCGAACTTGCCTACGACCGCCTGATCGTTTCGCCTGGCGTGGATTTCATGTGGGAGACCCTGCCTGGCATGAACAAGGCCGGTGCGAAAGAGCAGGTCATGCACGCCTGGAAGGCCGGCGATCAGACCCTGACGCTTCGCAAGCAACTCGAAGCCATGCGCGACGGCGGCGTGTTCGCCATGTCGATCCCGCTGGCGCCCTACCGCTGCCCGCCCGGCCCTTACGAGCGCGCATGCCAGGTGGCTGAATATTTCAGCAAGCACAAACCCAAGAGCAAGGTCCTGATCCTCGACGCCAACGAGGACGTGACCTCTAAGGGCCCGCTGTTCAAGAAGGCTTGGGCCGAGCGCTACAAGGGCATTGTCGAGTACCGCGGTAAGCACAATGTCCTGGATGTCGATGTGACAGGTAAGACACTCAAGTTCGAATTCAACGATGACGTCAAGGCCGACGTGCTCAACGTCATTCCCAACATGCGCGCTGGGGACATTGCTGTCAATTCTGGTCTGGCCACGGCCAACAAGCGTTGGTGTGAAGTGGACTTCCTGACCTTCGAGTCCAAGGCCGCGCCCAATGTGCATGTTCTCGGCGATTCGATCCAGATCGCCCCCGCCATGCCCAAATCCGGCCATATGGCCAACCAGCATGGCAAGACCTGCGCGGCTGCCGTGGTGGCGTTGTTGACGGGTAAGCAAGTCAACCCGCTGCCGATCTACAACAACACCTGCTACAGCTTTGTCTCCAGCGAAGATGTGGTCCATGTGGCCAGCGTGCACCGCTACGACGCCGAGAAGAAGACCATGCTGACTGTCCCTGGCTCGGGCGGCGTGTCTTCCGCTGCCAACGAGCTCGAGGGCCGCTACGCGCTGGCCTGGGCCCGCAACATCTGGGCCGACACACTGGCTTGATTTGCAGCAGGACACAACGCCGCAGTCGCAAGACCTGCGGCGTTTTTTTCGGCAGATCCATCAGGACATGAGCATGAAAAAATTGCATCGAATCGCACAGACCGTGGCCTTACTCGGCGCGGCTGGCCTCTCAGCCGCAGCCTGGGCGCAGGCCGACGAAGCACGTGCCAAGAAGATCGTGGGTGGTGTGTGCTTTGTCTGCCACGGCATGGAGGGCGAATCCTCCAGCGAGGTCTTCCCGCGCCTGGCCGGTCAGCACTGGGAATACACCGCCAAGCAGCTGGAGAACTTCAAGAGCGGCAAGCGCAAGAGCACGGCCATGGCCGACATGGTGGCCAAGCTCACGCCCGATGAAATGGTGGCGCTGGGCCGGTTTTTCGAAAAGCAAAGCCATCCATCCGAGCCGCCCAAGGACAAGGCGCTGTCCGCCGTGGGTCAGTACATCTACCACCAGGGCAACAAGTACAGCGGCCTGGCGGCTTGCGCCAGCTGCCACGGTGCCGAAGCCAAGGGCACGTCCAGCCTGCCACGTTTGGCCGGCCAGTTTGCCGCTTACACCGAAACCCAGCTCAAGCAGTTCAACCAGCGCGAGCGCACCAACGACGACGCGGTGATGCACGCCATTGCCAGCAAGATGACGCCGCTGGAGATGGCGGCGGTGGCCGAATACCTCAGCGGCAAGTGAGGCGAGCCAATCAGCCGAAGCTCGGCGCTTGCGGCTTGGCCACCGGCAGGTCCGCCGCCACCCAGGCGTCGTAACCGCCAGCGATCGACTGCACGTTCAGATAGTCCATGGCTTGCAGTGACTGCGCGCTCAGTGCGGCGCGGCCGCTGGTCTTGCAGTACAGCACGACGCGCAGGTCTCGCGGCTGGTAGGCCGGGTTGCCGGTCAGCTTGAATTCGAGCATGCCGCGCGGCATGTGTACCGCGCCGGGCAGGTGGCCCTGGGCGTACTCGTCGGCTTCGCGTACATCGATCGGCAGATCGGCCTGCTGCACGGCATCCTGCGCTTGCGCAACGTTCACTTCATGGATGCCGGCCTTGGCGGCGGCGACGAGGTCGAGGGCGGTTTTCATGGTCTTCTTCGTCAGGGTTAAAACGGCATGGTAGCGCTTTGGTCCGGGCTCAAGGCGCCAGCGCCGGGCTGGTTTGCTGCGCGATGGGTGCCGGCACCGGGCCGTCGATCCACCGGTCGGTGAGACCCGCCCCCACCCACATGCCCACCAGCGTGAGCCAGGCGGTCAGCGCAAAGATGGCCCCGCCGGTCACCCCGGCACCCACCGCACAACCGCCGGCCAGCATCGAGCCAAAGCCCATGAAGACGGCGCCCACGATGTAGCGGCGCATGCTGTAGCCGTCCTTGAAGCCTTCGAGCTTCCAGTCGCCACCGAGTATCGCGCCCACAAACGCGCCCAGAAACACGCCCGGCATCAGCCCGAATTCAAAGCCGATCGGCGGCGCCGGCCATTGCAGCACGCGCATCAGCCACTCGGCCGAGGGGCCGCTGAAGGTCAGGCCCTGGATCTGTACCGGGTCGAAGCTTTCGCGGGCCACCCATTGGCTAAAGCCCCAGGCCGCGGCCACCGTCAGGCCGGTGCCGATGCCGCCGACCCACATCCAGAAGCTGCGCACCGGGCTGCGCCAGATGAAGTAGAGCGCGGCGGCAAACCACACCAGCCCGAACAGCAGACCGGCTTCGTGGCCCATGCCCACTCGTGCCAGCAGATCACGCGAGGGGCCGCCGTCGACCATCCACCAGCTGCTGATTTCGGAGCGCAATGGTGAGAGCGCACCCGACAGGGCCGACTGCGCCGTGACGGCAAAGATCAGCCCCGAGAGCAAGGCGCGCAAATTGCCGTTGGCCGAAAGTACCAGCAGGCGGCTGGCGCAACCGCGTGTGAGCACCATGCCTGCGCCAAACAGCAAACCACCCAGCAGCCCACCCGACAGGCTGCCGCGTGCTGCGATCTGCCGTGCACTGCTGGTGTCGAGCAGGCCATACAAGACGAGCGATTGCACGCCGACCACTGCTGCAGAGAAAGCCAGCAGCCAGACGCTGAGTTTTTCATCAAAGCGCCGATGCCAGAATTCGATGACAGCCGCGCGCAGGCAAAAGCGCGAACGCTGTGCCAGAAAGCCGAAGCCAAGACCCAGGATTGCGCCGCCTGCAGCAAGCACGCTGTTCGTGCCGTATGTTTCCACCCATTGCGACATGATCATGGCAGTCCCTTGTTTAAATTCGATTTGACTGATATATATCGTAAGTGCAGTCCAAATGCCAAAGCATGACATGTGTCAAGCCATGGGGTATCTGTCATGTTTTGACATCGCTTGACTTCGTTGTGGTCCGGCTGCCATCGAATCACTGTTTTCTTATATAAACGACGGATTGCGCTTGAAAACCATTCTCTTTGATGACATTGGTGATCCATGAACCACTTAGCCCGTCGCCGTTTTCTGGCTTTTTCTTTAGGCGCAGTCTGTGTCGCATCGGCTCGTGCCCAGACTGCTGCTGCATTGCCTGCTGCCCGCTCACTGTCTGATGAGTTGGCGGTTGCCCTGAAAGCTGGGCAGCCTCTCGTGGTCATGGTCAGCCTGGAGGGCTGCATCTTTTGCAAGATCGCCCGGCAGAGCCACCTGGTGCCCATGCATCGGCAGGGCCAGCCTATCGTGCAGCTGGACATGCGCAGCGCCCAGTTGGTCACCGACTTTGACGGTCGCCAGACCACGCACGACGAGCTGGCACGCCGCTGGAAGGTCTCGATCACACCCACGCTGCTGTTTTTCGGGCCTCGCGGCCGTGAAGTGGCCGAACGCATGGAGGGTGCCTACCAGCCCGACTTTTACGGCCCCTATCTGGAAGACCGCCTCAGCCGTTCCCGGGCGACGCTGAAGACCTGAAACCATGATTCCCATTAAGATCGAATCGGCGTGGCAGGGCACGTCCGACTGCCGCAGCTGCGGCATCCGCGACATGGTCCTTTTTGCCGACCTCAACGAACAGGACTTTGGCCAGATCCACACGCCCATTGATGACGTGGTGTATCCGCCGCAAGCCCTGCTTTTTGGCGAGGGGCAGGAGGCCAGGGGGGTGTTCACCATCCGCCAGGGCATGGTCAAGCTGGTGCGCTCGACCGTGGATGGCCGTGAGCGCATTGTGCGTGTGCTGCGCCAGGGCGATGTCTGCGGTATCGAGGCCATGGCCACGGCCCGATACGACACCGAGGCTGTGGCATTGGTCGAAACCAGCGTCTGTCGCATCCCGCTGTCGGTGCTGCACCATCTGGCAGCCCATTCGCCGCGTTTGCATCTGCGCCTGATGCAGAAATGGCAACAGGCGCTCAAGGACGCCGATGACTGGCTCGCCGAACTGAACTTTGGCAGTGCCCGCCAGCGGGTGGCGAGCCTGGCACTCAAGATGCGCGATCCCGAGCAACCACGACAGACCCGGTTCTTTGCACGCGAAGACATGGGGGCCATGCTCGACCTCAAGCTCGAAACCGTGAGCCGCGAGATCAGCGGTCTGGTGCGCGAGGGTGCCCTCAAGCCCCTGGACCGTCAGGGTCGTCGCTATGAAATCGCCGACGAACATGGCCTGATGCCGTTCTGACATCAGTGTTGTCTGAATGTGGACCAGGGGTCCCGGTGCAGCGCGGGCAGCGCACCTTTCAGCGGCTGAGTCGCTGCGATCCCCATTGCTCCAGCAGCCGCTGGTCATGGGCACTTTCGGCTTCGACCGAGTCCCGCGGCAGTTGGCGCAGGCATTCCTCCATGTCGCGCGGGTCAGGCGGTGCCGAAGGTGTGGAGGCGAGCCTTGCAGGAGCCGAACGACCATCCCAGGCAAAAGGGTTGCGAAAGGTCACAGGCTCTGGCTGGCAGTCATCCCTGTAGAGCGGCGGCGCGTTGGACGCAAAGGGCGAGAAGTCAATGGTTTTCTCAAAGACCAGTGGCTGGCCTGTGGGGGGGGCGGCAATGGCGGCAGGCTTTCAATGGCCTGCTTTGCCAGCCGCTCGGCCACTTCCGAGGTGGACCATAGTGTCTGCAACCGCTGCAGTCGGCCATCGGGTGCGATTTCTACCCGAAAGCGCACCAGGCCCTGGTTGGGTCCTTCGACGACGGTGCCCATCATGCTTCGTACCTGCTGACCCCAACTGTGGCGGTACCCCTTGCTGTTCTTGCGTGTGTAGCGTGCGGCAAAGGCCCAGTCCTCGGCACTGGGTGGCGGGGGCGCCGCCATGGAGGCGCGCGGGCGCTCGATCAACGCGGACGACGGTGCGGGCAAGCTGGTGGGCTTGGGCGCTTCATGACGGGTCTGTGCGTGTAGCCTGGAAGGCTGTCTGTCTGGTGGTTCTGCAGTCAGTGGCGGTTTTGGCTCAGGCGGCAGGACCAGAATCACCAACGGCTTCGGTGCGGGCAGTGCCGCAGTGCGTGCGTCCCAGTCCGTGCTCTTGAGCAACAGCAGTGCGCAGGCATGCAATCCCAGTGTCAAGGAGAACGCGAGCAAATTGGGGTGCATGCAAGGCCAGTGCGGTTATATTCGTGTTCAATTATGAGTCAGTCATTTTGATGCGATGCCTTCGGGCATGCCGGATGCCTTCACACCTTCGAGGACTTGTATGGACTTTTTTCAACAGTACTGGCCGCTGTTGGCCCTGGCTGCCTGGCTGGGCTACAAATGGTGGCGTAGCCGACGCGTGCGTGCCTTGCTGCCGCAACTCAAGGCACAAGGTGCCACACTGCTGGACGTTCGTTCGGTCGCCGAGTTTGCCAGTGCCAGTGCGCCGGGCACGCTCAACATACCGCTGGACGAACTTGGCAGACGTCTGGCCGATGTGCCGCGAGACATGCCGGTGGTTGTGGGCTGCGCCAGCGGCACTCGCAGCGGCATGGCGCGCATGCTCTTGCGAAAGCACGGTTATGCGACGGTTTACAACATCGGTGGCTGGCGCAATTTTTTGGATTAAAGCCATCAGGTCAGCGATAACAATCGCGTGGGATCGGAATTTCCGATCAACCCCTTCGTACATGTCCAACACCATGGCTTAAATGAATGACGGGCGTGCTCCTGCATGTTCTGCATGCGCGCTGGCACGATTGATATGGATCAAGCCGCTTGCCCCCAAACGGGGCACTATGAGGGCCTTGACATCGACAAGCCTCAGGAAACCTCATGCCCCACATGTCTGAACTCAACCGACGCCGCTGGCTGTTGGGTGCCGCTGGCGCCACCGCCGCTGCGGTGATGGCCGCTCCGGCGGCGCAGGCGGCACGCCTGAAGACCCAGGCCCGCATCGTGGTCGCCGGCAGTGGCCTTGGCGGCCTGGCCGTGGCCACGCGGCTGAGCAAGCTGCTCGACGGTGCGCGCATCACCATCGTTGACAAGAAGCAGGAACACAACTACCAGCCCGGCTACACCCTGGTGGCCACCGGTGTCTGGCCGGTCAGCAAGGTGCGCGATCGCAACGCCGACCTGCAGCCGGCCGGCGTGGAGTGGATCCAGGAGATGGTGGCCGAGTTCGACCCGGCCGGCAACGCGGTGGTGACCACCGCCGGCCAGCGCGTGCCTTACGACTACCTGGTGGTGGCTACCGGCACCCACCAGGACTGGGGCCTGATCGAGGGCATGGACGTGGCCGCCATCGGCCAGAACGGGCTGACCAGCATCTACCCCAGCCCCGAGGCGGCCGTGGCCACCTGGCAGGCCATGGACGCCTTCCGCCAGAAAGGCGGCAACGCGGTCATGACCTTGCCGGCCACGCCGCTCAAATGTGCAGGCGCGCCGCTCAAGATGACCTTCATGCTGCGCGACCGGCTGGCGCAGGCCGGCACGCTCGACAAGTCCAGCGTCACCTTTTACTCGGCCGTCGGCAATGTCTTCGGCGTCAAGCCGGTCAACGACAACGTGGTCGGCCGCTGGCAAGACCTGGGCATCGGCATCGAGTACACGCAGAAGCTCAAGGCGGTGGACATCGGGGCCCGCAAGGCGACCTTTGTCACGCCCGAGGGTGCCAGTACCAAAGTGCCCTACGACTTCATCCATGTGGTGCCGCCGATGCGCGCGCCCGATGCTCTGAAGAATTCCGACCTGGCCTGGAAGGAGGGCGGCTTTGCCGCCGGTGGCTGGCTCGAGGTTGACAAGGACACGCTGCAGCACCGCCGCTACAAAAACGTCTTTGGCATCGGCGACATCAACGGCACACCGCGGGGCAAGACCGCCGCCACCGTCAAGAAGGCCGCGCCGCTGGTGGCGCAGCATGTGGTCGATGTGATCGCCGGGCGTGAGCCGGGGCAGAAGTTCGACGGCTACACCTCGTGCCCGCTGATCGTGCGCGAGGGCGCGGCCATGCTCATCGAGTTCGACTACGAGGGCAAGCTGGTGCCTTCGCTGCCCATGATCGAGCCGCTGCAGGACAGCTACTTTGCCTGGCTCATGAAATACGCCATGCTCAAGCCGGCCTACATGGCCGTGCTCAAGGGTCGGGTCTGAACGCAGGAGACGCGCACCATGTATGAAATCTGGCTCGCCCTGAACATCGTTTACGAAATCGCGCTGGGCCTGTGGCCGGCGTTGCTGATGCTGCTGGGGGTCTGGCTCGCGGTGCTGGTGGCCAACCGCCAGGGGCTGTGGGCGGTGCCCTTATCGCGTCTGCTGATGATTGCCCTCGTGGTGGCAGTGGCGGTGGGCGTGGCGCTGCCTTCGCTCACGCTGTCCTCATTCGGCAATTTCGGCTACTGGGTCGACTGGGTCAACTGGCTGGCCATGGCCGCCGGTGCCGGCGTGGCCATGGCCGTCGGGCTCTGGCCCTTGATGGCCCGACGCCAAGGTTGAAACCCGTTCACAGCGGCTTGCGCGCCGTCAGTCCCACCAGGGCCGAGCGGCCGTGGTGGCCGCTGCCTTCGGCCAGCTCGGCCTCGTAAGTGCGCAGGTCCAGCACCTCATAGCCGGCAAAGGCCTGCAGCAGCAGGACTTCGTCGTACAGGTGCTCGCGCTTGCCGGGGCCCCCGGTGTTGTAGCGCAGCTGCTCATGGCCATAGCCCTGGATCACCAGCGTGCCACCGGGCTTGAGGCTCTCGTGCATGCTGGCAAACAGCACGTCGCGCTCAGTCGGCGACGCGAACTGGATGAAGATGGCCACCACGTTGTCCCAGCCCCCGGGCTGCCAGTCAAAGCCCTGCCAGTCGCTGCAGACCCAGTGGACCTGCACGCCACGCGCCTGCGACAGGGCGCAGGCCTTGTCCAGCGCCACGGACGAAAAGTCAAAGGCATCGACCGCCAGGCCCTGTTCGGCCAGCCAGACGCCGTTGCGGCCTTCGCCGTCGGCCACGGCCAGGGCGCTGCCCGGGTGCAGGTGCGCTGCCTGCTGCTGCAGGTAATGGCTGGGGTTTTCACCAAAGAGGTAGCTTTCCTGCGCAAAGCGCTGGTTCCAGGTGTTCAGGGGGTCTTGAAATCCGCTCATGCAGGGCTTTCCGAAAGTGCTATATATTCGTAAATGCTTATTTTTCAGGATCTTTGATCCAAGTCGTTTGAAAAGGAAATGGCATGACGCTCTGGCGCTTCTTGACCCCGGCCTTGCTGTCCGGTTTGATGGCCTGTTCGGATGGGCATGATCTGCCCAAGGTTAGCCTGGAGCAGGCCCGTGCTGACCACGAAGCCGGGCGCATTGTGCTGATCGACATCCGTGAACCCAAAGAGCATGCCACTGGAGTGGCGGCTGGCGCACGACTCTTGCCCATGAGCCAGCTCGGTCAGCGGCTGGGTGAAATTACGCAGCCCACCGACAAACCGGTATATCTGATTTGCAACACCCAGAATCGCTCGCAAGCGGTGCTGTCGGGCCTGGTCGAAAAAGGTTACAGGCATGTGTATTACGTGCAGGGCGGGATGAGCGAATGGGCTGGCCGCGGATGGCCTATGGTGGCACCAGCGGTTCAATAAACCTGATCGTCTCCGTGAAATCCCTTAACTTTTTGATCAGTTTGTAGCATCCCGAATGCGTTGTCTTCGATTAAATTAGCGTATGGTTATATTCAACCGATTTCTTTATCTCAAGGAGCAATCATGAAAGTCCTGTCGATCGCCATAGTCCTGACGGCAGCTGTTTCGACCCCCGCCTTTGCCAACTTGGCTCTGGCCCAGAAAAATGCCTGCATGGCCTGTCATGCGGTCGACAAGAAACTGGTGGGTCCGTCCTACCAGGATGTGGCCAAGAAATATGCCGGCACCGATGCGGCTGTGCTGGCCAAGAGCATCAAGGCTGGTGGTTCCGGCAAGTGGGGCCCGGTGCCCATGCCGGCTCAGGCAGCGCTCAGTGATGCCGATGCACTGACCCTGGCTAAGTGGGTCCTGGCGGGTGCCAAGTGATATCCATGCACTGTTGATTTTCTGAAAGCTCGTCTGGTACCCGAGTCTTTCTTTTGCCGCTCCCTGGCTGACCAGTGAGCGGCTTTTTTCATCGTCGTTACAACAAGGAGATCCAACTATGCGCCAAGTCCTGTTGATTCTCGGTCTGAGCTGTGCTTTCGTCGCTCAGGCACAGCCCGAAATCTTCAAAGGTGCCGATCTTGCCCTGGGGGCCAAACTGATAGCCGAAAACAAGTGCGTGTCATGCCACGCCCAAAAAGTTGGCGGCGACGGAAATGCTATTTATAGGCCACAAGGGCGTATCAACACCCCGGGTTTCCTGCGCGGCATGGTCGAACAATGCAACACGGAACTGAATCTGGGTTTTTTCCCCGAAGAGGTCAATTCAGTCGCTGCTGTTCTGAATCGTGATCACTATAAATTTAAATAATTAATCTTTTATATAGGGTGTCTCCTATATTTGCCGAGGCAAATTTATTTGATGATTTGCACCTGACAGGTTCGTTGTGAAAGAGTAACGAGCATGTGACGGATGGTTGCAAATTTCAAGGAGATACTCATGCGCAAATCCTGGATCTGGGTGAAGGTAGCGGTACTTGTCAGCTGTTTATGGCTGACAGGTTGCGGAACCATCAGCACCGTGGGCAAACTTGAAGATGGTGCTGCGGCCGAGGCTTCGAAAATGTGGGACCGCTGGATCGAAGGCCATGGTGACATTGCTGTCGCGACCACTTGGGAGCGCAAAGTACAAAAGGGCGTGACCCCCAACGACATCGAGCAGATCCTCAAGCAGGTCGCCTCCGAGCGCAACATGAAGGACGTCGGTACCCTGCCACTGTCCAAGGAACTTGAGGCGCGCACTGGTCAGAAGCAAAAACTGCTCACGGTCTACTCTTTCTGCACACCCACCACGGCCCGCAAGATGGTGGACTTCTCCCCCCATATGGCGGCCTACCTGCCATGCCGTATCACGGTGGTCGAGAAGGAAGACGGCCTGTGGCTCTACACCCTCAACATGGACATGATGGTCAAGATGGGCCGCAAGCTGCCTTCACCCTTAAAGGAGGAGGCCCGAGCCGTGCGCGACACCATCTGGGAAATGATGGAGCGCGCCTCCAAGGGTGAGATTTGAGCTGAAACCACCACGAGGAGACACGCATGAACAAGAACAATACTTTGCGCGCCACGGTGCTGGCCGCCAGTCTGGCCGCAGCTGGCCAGGCCTGGGCGACCAACGGCATGCTGATGGAAGGGTATGGCCCGATCGGTCTGTCCATGGGTGGCGCTGCGCAAGCCTTTGACAACGGCACCGCCGCCATGATGAACAACCCGGCTACCTTGCAGCTGGGCGAGAACGGC
>JACCDN011211249.1_pt1 | contig 13317 bp, 14 predicted proteins | sample 7441691 | NCBI WGS metagenome assembly JACCDN01 (sample SAMN15323439, study PRJNA562643) | freshwater metagenome | isolation source: river surface water | place: USA:Blue River Watershed | collected 2017-08-16 | reverse complement strand
CCCGCAACAATTTGCGAGTTTACGAGAAAATTTTGCCCAAAACGTTTACGTGCTATATGTGCGCGCACTTAACTTGTCTTGTTGCTATCATCTGCGAGTAAGACTTCAACTCTAGACTCATCACGGACGCGTTTCATCCATGCTTCTAGAGCTTCGTTAGTTTTGCGTGTTGCGATGATCTCACGTGCTTTATTCCAAGTGGCTTCACTAGAAGTAAGCTGCGTGCGTCGATTTAGCACTTGAATTAGATGCCAACCCTCTTCAGTCATAAATGGCTCGCTAATTTCATTATTGCGCAGTTTAACCATCGTTTGGTAAAACTTAGGCAATACAGTTTTTTCTGTAACCCAGCCCATGTCGCCGCCTTTTTCAGCTGAACGTCGTTCTTGGGATTTTTGCTGTGCGAGCTTAGCGAAGTCTGCACCGGTATTAATTTGCTTATGAATATCAGCTAAAATTGCCCGTGCTTCTTCACTGGAAGTATTAGTGTCAGATTTAATCAAAATTTGTCGCACGTGGGTCTCCGTACGGGCTGCTTCAGAGGGAATGCGCTTTTCCTGCAGCTTAATTATGTGAAAGCCACTAGTGCTTCTGATTGGACCCACAACTTCACCAACTTGCATCGGCGGTACATAAGGCACGAAAACTGTTGGTAACTCGCCTGAGGTACGCCAGCCGAGATCGCCACCCTTTAATGCTTGTCGCCCAGCAGATTTAGACATAGCTACTTGATTGAAATCTGCACCATTTTTTAATTTAGTAACTAATTCTTGTGCTTGATCTTGGACTTTTTTTAATGCTTCTGGTGTTGGTGTCTCAGGAGTGAGGATTAAAATATGGCTAAGTTTATATTCTGTACCAGATTGATCTTGTCCAGCAGGAGAGCTCAAGTAATTTTCAATCTCAGTTTTGGTTACAGAAATATCTTGATTAACTTCTCGGTCTTGTAAGCTTTGAATGATTAAATCTTTTTTGACTAATTCACGATATTCATCAAATTTAAGGCCTTTAGCCTCGATATGTTTTTTGTAGTTTTCTAGCGAAGTGTGCTGCTGATTAGCTAAATGCTGCAGTGTCTGTGAGACGGCAAAGCTATCTACTTCAATCCCAAGTTGCTCAGCTAGCTGGAGCTGGGCGCGATCGAGAATCATGCGGTTTAATACTTGTTGTTGTAGAACACTTTTTGGCGGTAACGAACCGCTACTTAGGCCCATATCAATCGTGACCATTTTAAGGTATTTATCAAGCTCAGATTGAGAGATTACATCGTTGTTTACTATAGCTACTATTCGATCGAGAGCTTGCTTGGCGCCGATTGGCTGGACAAATGTGCAACTCAAAAGAGCTACAAGCATCAGTTTTCTATAAAATTGCATAATATTCATGGTATGTTTCTGGGATAACTATATAACTAGACCAATTTCTATTCTAACAAAATATTTGCGCGCTGTCTTTGTCTTTTAACGGAGGATGTGCACAGTTGACATTCACGTGTTAACCTTGTCAAATGAATGAAAACTACAGCAATGGAATGGAGTGGCTTTCTATGTCTTTAAATTCGCGCACGGCATTGCTTATTCCAGGCTTGTTATTAGGGTATGCCAGTGAAGCTTGGGCAAATCTGACTATCAATATGCCGGTTGGTGTGACTGACATTAGTCATAAGATTTATCAACTGCATATGACGGTTTTTTGGATTTGTGTCGTCATAGGGATAATAGTTTTCAGCATAATGTTTTATGCAATTATTTTCCACAGAAAATCTATTGGGCATCAAGCAGCACAGTTTCACGAAAGTACCAAAGTTGAAGTCATCTGGACTATTATCCCGTTTATAATTTTAATTGTCATGGCCGTGCCTGCAACTAAAACTCTATTGGCTATGGACGATATTACTGATTCTGATTTAACGATCAAAGTAACTGGTTATATGTGGCGTTGGCATTACGAATATATCGGTACTAATGTATCTTTCATGAGTGAATTATCTACACCGTATGAGCAAATTATTAATCGTGATGCTAAAGATGAACATTATTTACGTGAGGTTAATAATCCATTAGTGTTACCTATTAATAAAAAAATTCGCTTTTTGATGACTGGCAATGATGTAATTCATTCTTGGTGGGTGCCAGAACTAGCTGTAAAAAAAGACGCTATTCCTGGTTTTATAAATGAAACTTGGACCAGAATTAATACGCCGGGAATTTACCGTGGCCAATGTGCGGAATTGTGTGGTGCTAGACATGGATTTATGCCAATAGTTGTCCAGGCCGTATCGGAACAAGAATTTCAAACTTGGTTAACGGCACAGCAACAACAAGCAAATAAATAGGGGATAGATTTGATGACAACTGAGCATGCATATCCACATGGAATTAAACGCTGGTTATTCTCGACTAACCACAAAGATATCGGGACTATGTATTTATGGTTATCGTTTATAATGTTTCTGGTTGGTGGTGCATCAGCGATGCTGATTCGCGCAGAATTATTTAAGCCTGGTTCCAATTTAGTAACCCCAGAATTTTTTAATCAATTAACTACAATGCATGGTTTAATCATGGTTTTTGGTGCAGTGATGCCAGCATTTGTTGGTTTTGCCAATTGGATGATTCCATTGATGATCGGCGCACCGGATATGGCGATGCCACGTATGAACAACTGGTCGTTTTGGATTTTGCCGGTGGCCTTCTCAATGTTAATCAGCACCATGTTTATGCAGGGTGGCGGGCCTAATTTTGGTTGGACATTTTACGCGCCATTATCAACTACCTATGGACCATTGAGTACTGATTTTTTTGTATTCTCAGTGCATTTGATGGGTATTTCGTCAATCATGGGTGCGATTAATATTATTGCTACTATTTTAAATATGCGAACACCCAGTATGAGCTTAATGCAGATGCCGATGTTCTGTTGGACTTGGTTAATTACTGCGTTTTTATTATTAGCAGTGATGCCGGTGCTAGCTGGTGCGGTGACTATGGTGCTAGCTGATCGGCATTTGGGCACTAGCTTTTTTGAAGCTGGAGGCGGTGGCGATCCAGTATTATTCCAACATGTGTTTTGGTTTTTTGGTCACCCAGAAGTTTATATAATTATCTTGCCTGCTTTCGGTATTATATCAGAAATTATTCCGACCTTTAGCCGTAAAAAATTATTTGGCTACCATTCAATGGTCTATGCTACGGCATCGATTGCCTTGTTGTCATTTTTGGTTTGGGCGCACCACATGTTTACTACCGGCATGCCATTAGCTGGTGAATTATTCTTTATGTATATGACGATGTTAATCGCTGTGCCTACTGGGGTAAAAGTTTTTAATTGGGTTTCTACGATGTTCAAAGGTGCGTTGACGTTTGAAACGCCGATGTTATTTGCCATTGCCTTTATTATATTATTCACCATGGGTGGTTTTACCGGCTTAATGTTAGCCATAGCTCCGGCAGATTTTCAATATCATGATAGTTATTTTGTGGTAGCGCATTTCCATTATGTTATGGTTGCTGGGTCGTTAATGGCAATATTTGGTGGTACTTATTATTGGTTACCAAAATGGTCTGGGCATATGTATAGCGAAACCTTAGGCAAATTTCATTTTTGGTTAACATTGATTTCTTTTAATGTGACGTTTTTTCCGATGCATTTTGTAGGTTTAGCTGGCATGCCGCGTAGGATCCCTGATTATGCTTTACAGTTTACCGAGTTTAATCAGTTAGCCAGTATCGGCGCTTTTACTTTTGGCTTATCACAGATTTTTTTCTTGTTCATAGTAATCAAAACTATACGTGGCGGGAAGCCTGCACCAGCTAGAGTTTGGGAAGATGCAAAAGGCTTAACCTGGGAGATTCCTTCGCCTGCGCCACATCATACATTTACGATCCCGCCACAATGGAATTAACAGCTAATAATATATTTGTGTGCTATGCATTATCATTTTGTGCAATAATATTTGCGTTAATTTTGTTTTTTGTAAAAAAGCAAAAATTATTACGTAATTTATTGCTGACGATTATCGGTATGGCAGGATTTTCGTTTGCATTAGTGCCTTTATATAATGTTTTTTGTGATGTTACTGGGTTAAACGGTAAATTAGATTTAACTGTGCAGTCAGCAAAGAATCAGCATGTAGATTATTCGCGAACTGTTACTGTTGAGTTTGTAGTTAACCATAATCATGAAATGCCTTGGGAGTTTAAACCAAAACATAAAAGCCTAACCTTGCATCCTGGCCAATTAGCAACCACGGCATATTTTGCACGTAATACTACCAAACGTACAATGACTGCCCAGGCCATACCAAGTATTGCACCATCGAGGGTAAGTAAATTTTTTAAAAAAACCGAATGTTTTTGTTTTTCTAGCCAGAAGCTAGGTCCTGGCGAATCTGCCTATTTAACTCTAAGCTTTTATTTACATCCAGATATTCCTAAAGATGTACAACGTTTAACTTTGGCCTATACCATTTTTGATGTTACTCAATCTGACAACCAGCAGGAGCATGATCATGGCTGATAATCCACAACCTTACTATGTACCAGAGCAAAGCAAATGGCCGATCATTGCTGCGGCTGGTTTAGGCCTGTCGGCCGTGGGTGCGGCTACTAGTTTCCATGGTGACCCTTATGGACCATATATTTTATCTTTAGGCATTTTCGTAATGATCTATATGATGGTTGGTTGGTTTGGCGCAGTAGTTGCTGAGAGTGAAGGTGGTTTGTATAGTAAACAAAGCGATCGTAGTTTTCGCTGGGGTATGTTTTGGTTTATATTTTCCGAAATCATGTTTTTTTTAGGTTTTTTTGGTGCACTGTTTTATGCGCGTAATTTTTCAGTGCCATGGTTAGGTGGTGATGGTGCCATAACCAAACTAGGCACACATGAGTTTCTGTGGAAAAATTTTCAGGCGCAGTGGCCATTATTACATAATCCGGATCCAACCAAGTTTCCCAATCCAGCGCAAGCGATGTCAGCAGTATGGTTACCGTTAATCAATACTTTCTTGTTAGTAACCTCTAGTTTTACTATCACTTTTGCGCATCATGCGTTATTAGCCAATAAACGTAAATTACTGAATATATTTTTGTTGGCTACTATTATATTAGGTGCAGCCTTTTTGTGTTTACAAGCATACGAGTATCATGATGCCTATACAGAGTTAAAATTAAAATTATCTTCGGGGATCTATGGCACGACGTTTTTTATGTTAACCGGATTTCATGGTGCACACGTAACTATTGGTACTATCATGCTAACCACTATGCTACTTAGATGTATAAAAGGCCATTTTAACCCTCAACATCATTTTGCGTTTGAAGCTACTGCGTGGTATTGGCATTTTGTCGATGTAGTATGGTTGTGTTTGTTTGTGTATGTTTATATCTTGCCGTTGCGGTAGGCAGCTACTTTTTCTCGACTTTAGTTTTTTCCATTCTTAGTCGTTCTTTAGTTGGCGTTTGCATAGTTTTAACTACACTGATCTTGCCGCTGTTATAAGCGCTATCAATAAACTGTTTGCCTTGTTTGACACCATGTTCGATAGCAGCTTGTTCTTTGTCAAAATCCTCATCCATATTGAGTGATTTTGTATAATCGTTTTGCGCATGGTGTAGCTTCACGTTCACATTTACACGGAATTTTTCTGGCTTATCAAACATGCTGTAAGTGTAATAGAATATCTTACAGTCTCTATATTCTAGGTTGCCCTGAGTCTTTAAGTACGCTTTGGCTCCGTCAATCATGATAGTTATACCTTCGTGAACCTACAGTCTTTATAATATAAGTATAGGTATTCGTCGATCATAAATGGTCTTAAAGCGGAATAAATTTACGTGTATAATCAACCATTCTGAAGTAGGTAAATTTTCTATGGATAAAGAAAAACAAGATGATCAATCTTCAAATAAAAACTTAAATATGTATGCTTTTTTCTAAGCAATCGCAAGAGATACAGTTTAACGTACAACAAAGTTTATACGTTCTTTCTGCCTCGGTTGAAGAAAAACGTCTAGCATCAAACAAGTCAATGCTTTAACTTAATGAGTGCGCGAAAAATGGGCATGCGCACTGATAAATTCTCATAAAGTAAGAAAAGAAACGCTCAAGGTTTAATACTACAATATGGGTAACGCATAGAAAATTATAAACCTGGAGGTTAAGTATGCCACTAACTAGATCTATGGCCAGCGCCAGTTCGAGTTCAGCAACTGCGATAGAGCAAATGCTTGCCAGCTATATACCAATCACCACTGAGCCGTCATTATTTACCGGCGTAGCGCCATTTCTAGCTGTACCAATCAAAGACTATCATAATCCTACTCCAGCGCAATTACGTTTAACTGATTTGTTATTAGATGGCTTAATTACTGAAGATGTAGCAAAAATTACTGAGGCAGTGACAAAATTAAATTTAACCTGTCATAGAGTAGATGCTGATCCATCTTTAGCGATATATCGATGTAAAGATATTTCTGAATTTCCAGTACTTTTATATTGGCGCTTTGGTGAAGACGTCGAACCATTGGTGATCGAAGATCCGCATAATAAATCTGATCTAATCTTCAGATTGGCAACTGATTTGATACTTAATAATACTTTTAAAGCGCGTTGTATGATCTCTAATTCTGCTAGTAAGGGAGCGGATAAAGAAAGGGCCCCTGGTCAGAGTAAACGGAGTAATGCTGATGGCGCTCATAGTACAAAAACTTTATTTTGTGAAATAGTTAAGCGGTTATTTAGAAAACAAGGTCCTGCGGTGGCCCATCTACAAGTGCATGGCATGGTAGGTTCTTCTAATACGTGGATGTTAGTAGAAAATGGCAGTGGCATTAACTATACGCAGGAATATAAGAGTTTTCCTACGGAGTTTGCTTATGCGTTAGCGGAGAAATTTCCGATACCGATTTGTAACAAATTTGTATTATGTACGCAAAATTTACCGGGTGCAAAAAATGGAAAACCGTATACTATGCATGACTTTAAACAAAGTAAAGCTTGGTTTAGAACCAAGAGTAAACCAATTAATACTTGGGTCTGTGCGCGGGTTATTAATGGTGGCGGTACGTGGGTAGTAGGTAAAGATCGAGGCGTATGGTTAGGTGTAGAATTTAGAACGGCATCTTTTGGTATGCCAAATAATAACCCGCAGCGTAAAAATATAGTTGAGGTTGTGGGTTTGGCAATTGAAAGATTTAAAAACTCAACCAAGCCAAGTCCAGATATTAATCCAACGTTATTAGCACAAGAGGATTTATTAAACTCGGTTGAGCCAGCAGAGGTAGAGGAATTAATTGATCCAGAATCAGAATTAGAAGATGCAGCAGATCTAGAGTTAACTAGTAGTTCTGCTAGCAATCTATTGTTTTCTACGGCTAGAGGGACTAAGAGATCTGCTGCAGCTACAGCATCTGATTCATCGCCGAATAAAAAATATAAAATGAGTTAAGAGTGCATAATCACGTATATTACTATTTTGTTGGTATGTCGATTTATGCTAACAACAGACAATTTGGGGGGGGTAAAACGGCATTATAACTAGTTGAAATATTTATTATAACTAGTTACAATAGTATTATAACTAGTTATAATGCCACGATGTTGGTTGGGGAATAAATGCAAGACCAGTCGCTACAAATTAAGCGTTATATTTTAGAAGCAGTAACAAGCCATCCTCACGATATTGTCAGTACTGCTATGCATAAGTTCTCAGTAACGTCGACGACAATCCATAGACATATTAACTCGTTAATTAAGGATGGTAAATTATCAAAGTCTGGTAGTACCAGAAACACAAAATATTTTTTGCAGAGTGCATATGATCGCACAAAAAAATATGCATTAAATAATAAAAGTGCTGAATATAAAATGTTCGAGGATTTTAAAGATATATTTCAGAGGTTTCCCAAAAATATTTATCAGATATGTGAATTTGGTGTTACGGAAATGCTTAATAATGCGATTGACCACTCTGGCGGTACCGAGGTTAGCATAGAAAGTAGCTTTATAGATCCTGAATTGATCATCAAGATACAAGACAATGGCGTTGGAGCATTTAAAACTATTTGTGATTTTTTAGAGACAAATGATTTGCGCGAGGGGATAGTGCATATTACTAAGGGTAAAATAACTCGAGATCCAGTTAATCATACGGGGCAAGGGATATTTTTCACATCTAGGGTTTTTCATAAATTTACTATTGGTGCAAATGACTTATTATATGAAAAAGATAATCATTTGCATGATTGGACGCTAGTTAATCGTTATGGCATGCGCGGCACAGAAATCATAATGAAAATCAATGTACATTCTAAACTAACTTTAAAGGAAGTATTCTTGGAATATGATGGTGATGACTTTGCTTTTGCAAAAACCGATATTTTGGTACATCTTGCAGATTTTAAAGAGAGTTCGTTCATTTCAAGATCACAAGCCAAAAGAATATTATTAGGTTTAGAAAAATTTTCGCTCATAACTCTAGATTTTAAAAAAATTGAATCTGTCGGGCAGGGCTTTGTAGATGAAGTATTTAGGGTCTTTGCTAATAAACACCCAGGTATCAAAATTTATTATATAAATGCTAATACTTCTGTGAGCTTTATGATAGAAAGGGGAGTTACCCGGTAATCCTCCCTTAAAATAACTAATTCAGTTTTTTTGAATCCCTAGGAATAGATGGTTCATCTAACAGAGATTGTTTCACTTCTTTCTGCATCGGGCCTTCTGATCTACAACACAACCTATTGTAGGTCCAAGTGACAGGCGAGCAACTGCGTATATATTGATTGCATGCTCCCAAAGTTTTAATAGCACGGAACAATCTCGGATGATCTAAATACCATAAAAGATCATTGAAGTCTGAGGTATCTTCTTCATGCTCTTTAATTTCTTGTGCGCAAACTGTTAAATAAGGATCAGCTGTTCTAAATTTACCACTTGCATCAAAGCAAGAATATATACTATAAGCAGTACTTGATGCTCGCATAATGCCATGCCCGAAAAAGAAATTAGCGTTAGCAAATGCATCGCCACCAACAAAAATTTTTGTTTGGTCACACATAACAGCTTTTTGAATAGACTCTAAAGATAAGTGACTTAATTCTAAATTAAACACGGCCACACTTTCTACTAATTCAAGGTGTTCTTGACAAAATTCAGCTAATTTTGGATATTCAATCCTAATAATATCTTTAGCTAATTCCAAAAGGCGGAGGTCGCGCTCTGCTTGTGTACAAGCATTTAATTCAAGAGGTACTTGACCTGTAATATAAAAAGTGTTGTCTTGTCTATTAAATTGCAGATATAAAGTAGGAACATAATTATGCTTCCAGCCATGCTGTGCTAAAATTGGTAAATGTCGGTGTGAGATGTTAACCGTATCTTGCCGCACAGTTGCTTTGGTAATATTACCTGCGACGGCATCTTTTACAATAAGCTCATCTCCTGTCCATCTCAAGCGCATGACACCGCAAGCGTCTTGCTTTATTTGTTTAGGTATAGGTAATGGTTTGGTTTCAACTGTAATTAAACTTTGCAGATCTTGTCTATTAGCGCCGCCCATATAAATCAAGTTATCAAAATCTGCAACATTGATTTGTGATAAGCTTGTGCCGGTCATAAAATTGAATATCTTATTTTCGGTGCCGTGGTTTGCAAAATATGTATCGATTGCTTTTCTAACAAACGTATCGCGGATCTTGGAATCTATTTTACCAAAATTACAGAGCAAAAGAAATAAAGATCTTTCATGGTTTGGATGCATATAAATAGTACCAAAAATTGGATCATTTGTATATTTATTATAGAGTTCATTATTTAGAAACTCCTGAATTTTAGCAGCATATTCTGTTGCATAGTCTTTATCATGGATAAACTCTAATACTTGATCGCAGACATTCTCTACAATTTCAAATGGCATGTAATCCCTTTCAATCGCAGAGCCATACATGCTTGTAAAACTAGATAATAATTTGATTTGACTATCTAAGCGGGAGGCTGTAGCCTTCAGCTGTGCGCAAAGAAATTCCTGTATTTCTCTAATAGTAACAACACCATCATTATCTACAACAGAATTAAAAAATTTGTAGTTATGTGGTGAAGAATTCTCCATTTCTGCAAGGTTGCTGATTTTGACTGTATCTTTTTCATAATCATTATGTAAATGTTCGTATGAATACTTTGCAATGTCACAAAACAGCTTTCTTATATACCCCGGATCTAGGACTATACGTTGCTCTCGAGCAAAAGGATTAGTACGAGAATCAATAATAGTTACATCATGGCCTTTTAATAATAAATAATACGCCGCCTCTAGTCCGCCAGGACCCATTCCAACTACTAATGACTTCGGCATATCAACCTCTTGTTATTATAAAATAATAAAGCCCTACTGGGCCCATGTTACTATAATACCAGCGATAAAGTCAAGCACATAGCTTGTTAAATGCGCAAAGAATGGGTATATCCCCTTGATCATGGCTGATTATTTCTTTACTTCTATATTGCTATTAACGCTCTTTACACCCTTGATCGCGGTGACAGCCTGTTTGATTGTTGCAATATCATTGCTTTTGGTAACCGTACCAAAAATATGTACTGCGCCGTTAGTCGTTTCTACATGCAAGTCGCTATTAGCACCAATGGTATTATTGTTGGATAACTGCATAATGGTGCCTTTTACTTTTGCTGTAATAAATGAGTCACTAGCATAGCTAGTGCTGCTTTTTACGCGCAATTTAGAGTTATCAACATCCTTCACGCCACTAACGCCCTGGGCTATTTCAACGGCCTTATCGGCTTGTAAACCAGTATCTACCTCGCCCTCTAAATAGACCACGTGATTTTCAGTTGTTACGCCAATATCATATGACTCTATATCATCTTCTAGAGCTAGTAATGCTTTGACTTGTGTGGTTATAGCGGTATCATCTAAAGCTTTGACCACGGTAGTTGCTGCTTTTGAAAGATCTTTAGTGATGTCGTTATTTGCTGCAAGTATGGGCCCCGGGGCCAATAGTATACAGAACAAAGCTGCGACTGTTATAGTCGATTTCATGCTGTTCTCCTTCCGTTATAAACAAAAACTATTATACACTATGTTGAATATTGATATCAGAGGTGTTAACCATGAAGGCTATGATTCTAGCAGCAGGCAAAGGCGAGCGTATGCGGCCACTGACAAATACTACCCCTAAGCCATTATTGCTGGTCGATAGTCAACCGTTAATTATTTACCACCTTAAATCGCTGGCTAAAGTTGGCATTAAACAAGTAATAATTAACACCTGGTATTTAGGAGAGCAAATTATTGATTCGATTGGCGACGGTACAAGATTTGGCTTACAAATTATTTACTCACCAGAAGAGAATTTATTAGATACTGGGGGTGGCATAGTTAACGCCTTGCAATTATTAGGCCCAGAGCCGTTTGTAGTTTTAAGCGCAGATATCTTAACGGCGTTTCCATTACAGACTTTACCGCGAACACCGGTTGGTTTGGCACACCTAGTAATGGTGGATAATCCTGATTATCATCCAGCGGGGGATTTTGCTTTAGATAAAGGCAAAATTAAATTAACTGGTGCGAGTAAATTTACTTACGCGAATATTGGCGTATATAGGCCTGAATTTTTTGTGCATGCACCACAAAGCGCTTTTCCGTTAGCTGGTTTATTGCGGCAACATATTGCTAACGATCTAGTCACGGGTCAATATTATGCTGGTGCTTGGTATAATATTGGTACCCCAGCTGATCTAGAGTTGGTAAATAATATTTCATGATCATTGGTGGGAAAATAGTTGGTGCGATCATTGGCCTGATATTTTATGGGCCAGCAGGTATGATCTTAGGTCTGGTATTGGGGCAGGTATTTGATAATGGTTTGCGTACTATTATGCAGACCCCGGCACATTCTTTGCTAGTACGCGAAGTATTTTTCCGCTCCGTATTTCAAACCATGGGCCATCTGGCTAAAGCCGATGGAGTGGTATCCGAGAAAGAAATAAATGTCGCTCGCAATATCATGTTGCATGACTTTCATCTTAATCCTGCACAAATGCAATTGGCAATCCAATATTTTAACGAAGGTAAGCAGTCGAGTTTTGATTTAGCCGTATCTATCTACAAGTTTAAATTAGTTTGTGGTAAATATGCAGAGTTACGTAGGTTTTTTCTAGAACTGCAAGTTAAAGCGGCACTAGCTGACAATGTATTGACTGGGGTAGAACGTGAAATCCTAGTTTATATTTGTGATAAATTAGGGATACCATTATCAGAATTAGATTATCAGTTGCAGGCCTATGGTTTTACTTATACTGGCAATACCCGCCAGCAACAGCAGCGCCAACATCATGCGGCGCAGCCGGTAGATGAATTATCGGCTGCTTATAAGTTGTTAGGTGTCTCAGCAAGTGATAGTATTAAAACTATAAAGACCGCTTATCGACGTTTAGTAAGTAAATACCATCCAGACAAGTTAGCTGCTAAAGGATTACCGCTTGAAATGATGAACATTGCCAAAGAAAAAACTCAGAAGATTACGGTAGCTTATGATTTAATCATGAGGAGCCGGCAATGAGATCAGCGTTAGCAAATATAGTATTGCTTAGTATCTTGCTAAGTTATAACCCTCTCGTTAGTGCCAGGACTGCAATTTCCATTGCTAGTGGACATGGTACGAAACAAGTGCAAGCCTATAGGATTAACTACCAAAAAGAGTGGGGTGGCAATTCAACTACGCCTAATGGTCGACGTATAAATGGTTATTGGGAATGGGCGTTTAGTCACATGTACAGTAAAAAAAATTTTATAGTAAAAACCAATATGCAGTTAAATGCGGTGACACTAGCGGCGGTATTAAGAGTGCAGGGTAAAATGCTGCTACCAGTATTTTTGGATTTAGGTATTGGCGGTGCTTACTTGTCTAAACAAGAGATTGCTACGCGCAATTTAGGGCGCAATTTATTATTCGAAGAGCGTTTAGGGGTAGGTGTGCTTTTGGGGGCACGTCGACAATTTGAGATCAGTTATCGCGTCACACATTTTTCTAATGCTTATTTATCACAATTTAATCATGGATTAAATTTGCATCTATTAACAATTGGCTATTGGTTTAATTAATATGCAAGCTTTTATATTAGCTCCATCAATATTGTCAGCAGATCTAGCACGCTTGGGTGAAGATGTCACTGCAGTGCTCGCTGCTGGTGCTGATTGGATACATTTTGATGTAATGGATAATCATTTTGTCCCTAACTTAACTTTTGGCCCTGATGTTTGTAAGGCTTTGCGTAACTATGGCATAACCGCACCGATAGATG
>JACCDN010386954.1_pt1 | contig 13320 bp, 10 predicted proteins | sample 7441691 | NCBI WGS metagenome assembly JACCDN01 (sample SAMN15323439, study PRJNA562643) | freshwater metagenome | isolation source: river surface water | place: USA:Blue River Watershed | collected 2017-08-16 | reverse complement strand
GGGTTACTGTTGACGAGGATGACCTTGTAGCCCTCTTCGCGCAGTGCCTTGCAAGCCTGCGCGCCGGAGTAATCGAATTCGCAGGCCTGGCCGCTGATGATCGGGCCGGCGCCGATGATGAGGATGCTCTGGATGTCGGTGCGCTTAGCCATGCTTGTGTTTCTCCATCATCGCCACAAAGCGATCGAACAGGGGGGCGATGTCATGCGGGCCGGGCGATGCCTCGGGGTGGCCCTGGAAGCAGAATGCCGGTTTGTCGGTGCGCTCGAAGCCTTGCAGCGAGCCATCGAACAGCGACACATGCGTGACGCGGCAATTGGCAGGCAGCGTGTCGGGATCCACCGCGAAGCCATGGTTCTGCGACGTGATCATCACCTGTTTGGTGTCGAGGTCCTGCACCGGATGGTTCGCACCATGGTGGCCGAACTTCATCTTGATGGTCTTTGCGCCGGAAGCAAGCGCCATGATCTGGTGGCCGAGGCAGATGCCGAAGGTCGGCAAGCCTTTGTCAATCAACTCGCGCGATGCGGCGATCGCGTAATCGCAGGGCTGCGGGTCGCCGGGACCATTCGACAGGAAGATGCCATCGGGATTGAGCGCCAGCGCATCAGCCGCCGTTGCCTGCGCCGGCAGCACGGTGACCTTGCAGCCACGCTGCGCCAGCATGCGCAGGATGTTGTACTTCACGCCGTAGTCAAACGCGACCACATGGAATTTCGGTTTGGCCTGCGTGCCGTAGCCCTCGCCCAGCACCCATTCGGTCTGGGTCCATTCGTATGGGGCCTTGGTCGACACCACTTTCGCGAGGTCCATGCCATTGATGCCCGGGAAAGCGCGCGCCAGTTCCAGCGCCGTGTCAGCCTTCACGTTGGCACCGGCGACGATCGCGCCGTTTTGTGCGCCCTTCTCGCGCAGGATGCGGGTCAGCTTGCGGGTATCGATGCCGGCGATCGCGACGATGCCCTCGGCCTTCAGGTAGTCCGGCAGGCTCTGGGTGGCGCGGAAGTTGGACACCTGCAGCGGCAGGTCACGGATGATCAGGCCGGCGGCGTGCACCTTCGACGATTCGACATCTTCCGGGTTGATGCCGGTGTTGCCGATATGCGGATAGGTCAGCGTGACGATCTGGCGGCTGTAGCTGGGGTCGGTCAGGATTTCCTGATAACCGGTCATCGCAGTGTTGAACACCACTTCGCCGCTGGTCTGGCCGGCAGCACCGATCGAATATCCATGAAAGACCGTACCATCAGCGAGCGCGAGTATGGCCGGCACCTGGTTGGCCGTAAAGAATGGCGGCAAAGGTAACTCCTGGGTTGTTACCGCCGCGTCTGGGCGTCTGCCTGCTCAGGTCGCGCCTCGTTTGGGCGTGCGGACACCGGGCAATGCGGGACGATTTGGAAGGTGGGTTGCGCGGGCGGCGGGGTACTTAGGTAAACCTTGCAATTATACCGTGAAGCCCCAAGCCCCGGCAACCTGAGGAAGTGCGCGGACCGCCGGCGAAGCGTTTGCTCACCTGCAGTCCGCTTATCGCAGATTGCCTTTCTTGCATGTCAACCGCATGGTCGATGGCATGCGATGGATGCACGACACTGCATCCCGCTTGCAAGCCGCCGCGCGCCCCGCAAGGGAGGATCCGGTGGCTTTGTCTTACAGACCGAGCGCGGCGATGCCGGCTTTGGCGATCTGCGCGTCTTCGTTCGACTTCACGCCCGACACGCCAACGGCGCCGACGCAATCGCCATTGGCGATGATCGGCACGCCACCTTCCAGCAGGCCGTCAATGTTCGGTGCCGACAGGAAGGAGTAACGGCCATTGTTGATCACGTCTTCGTACACCTTGGTTTCGCGCTGACCCAGCGCGGCAGTGCGGGCCTTGGACGGCGCGATCGACGCCGACACCGGCGGTGCGCCATCGAGACGCTGCAGCCACAGCGGGTTGCCGCCGTCGTCAACGATGGCGATGGTCACAGCCCACTTGTTGGCGAGCGCCTCGGCCTCGGCGGCGGCGGCGATTTTCTTGACGTCGTCGAGGGTCAGGGCCTGTTTGGAACGCATAGTGTTACTCCCGTTTATTCTTCAAAAGTTCTTAAAAGTACTACCGATGATGACGACGCAGGTGGGGCCCGGCCGCCGTAAAAGCGCTGGATTGTACGACAACTCGATGACCTGCGAATTGCACAACCCCGGCCAAGAGACGTCCGGACGCGGGCACAACGCCGGAAACCCTGCGGGTGAAGGAAGCACTTGCACGGAATCGATGGGGGCTGCCAGGGGCCGGCCGCGGCCCACCCGTTCTCCGGCGAAATTTTGACAAGCGCGGGGGCATCGCTTACATTCCCCCGGTCGTTTTATTTCCTGATCTGTAACTTTGCACGCTTCAGCACGTCACCTTCGCCCCCCGCGCACCGCTGCCTGGCACCCCGCCCGGCTGGCGTTGCCGCTGGCGCTTGCGTTGACGCTGGGCGCACAAAACCTGCACGCGATCGAGCTGGAAGCCGGCCAGGAAACCAATGCGAGCCTGCAAAGCCGCATCCTGTCGCGCGTATCGACCTTTACCGACCGCGCCACCAACCTCGCGATCGAGGCGATGTCGCTGATCGGCATCCATTACAAGCGTGGCGGCACGTCGCCGCAGAACGGCCTCGATTGCAGCGGCCTGGTGCGCTATGTGTTCCGCGAAGCGAATGGCACCGAACTGCCGCGCACCTCGGCCGAGATGAGCAAGCTCGGCGAACAGGTTGACAAGAGCCAGCTGCAACCGGGCGACCTGGTGTTCTTCAATACGCTGAAGCGCACCTTCTCGCACGTGGGCATCTACCTGGGCGACAACAAGTTCATCCATGCGCCCTCGTCCGGCGGCGCCGTGCGCATCGACAGCATGGACCTCGCGTACTGGAAAGCGCGCTTCAACGGCGCGCGCCGTATCCCCGAAGGCACGACGGCCGACGCATCGAAATGAGCGGCCGGCCCGGCCAAAACCGGGACAGCGCGTCTTGGGTCACCGATCAGCCCGGGGCAAGGTACAACAGCCCGCCACCCAGCATCCGCCACGCCAACCCGCGCGCCTTACGGCTGCGCGTGCGCCTGCACCGGCGCCAGCTCCCGCTTCTGTTTCAAGCGCTGACGGATGTCAGCCATCGCCGCCAGTGCCGCGCGTTCGCCGGCAATGATCGCGACACTGCGGTTCTGAAAATCATTACCGCGCATCGTGCCCAGCTCCGGGCGTATCACCACATCGGCCTGCTTCAGTTCATGGCTGTTCAGGCTCTGCCCCATGATCGCAAAGGTCTGCAGCAAGACCTCGAAGGTGCTCGATGCCGGCTGCACATCCGGCTGCGCCGAGATGTTCACCGCGATCACGAAATCCGCACCCATCTTGCGCGCGAAACTGACGGGCACTGGCGCCACCAGCCCGCCATCGACGTAATCGATGTTCCCGATGCGCACCGGCTGGAACACGCCCGGCACCGATGATGATGCACGCACAGCGGCACCCGTATTGCCGCGCCTGAACAGGATCGCCTGCCCGCTGCGCAAGTCGGTCGCGACCGCGCCGAACGGGATCTTGAGCTTCTCGATCGGTTGGCCACGCACCGCCTTGTTCACATAGTTCTGCACCGCCTCGCCCTTGAGCACACCGGTCGATTGCGAAAAGAACGGCACCGACCAGTCCGAGATCGCTGCCTCGTCCATGTCGATCGCCATCTTCTGCAACGCATAGCCATTGTTACCCGCGGCATAGAGCGCGCCGACCAGACTGCCGGCACTGGTACCCACCACCACATCGGGCACGATGCCATTCGCTTCCAGCATCTTGATCACGCCGATGTGCGCAAAACCGCGCGCAGCGCCGCCGCCGAGCGCCAGTCCGATCTTGACAGGTCGCTGCGCCGGTACCACCGGAGGTGCTGAAGGTGCCGGCACACCCGACGGCGGTGTCGATGAAGAAGGCGGCGTCGGCTGAGCCGCGGGTGGCAGCGTTTCGGGCGGCGATGTGGGAGTCGGGCCGCCATCCGGCGCCGTTGCCGAAGGTGGCAACGGACTGGACGCCGACGGCGTCGACGACTCAGCAGCTGGGGGAACGGTCTGGCAAGCTGACAGCAGCAGTGCCAGCGACAGGAAAAGCGCGCGCATGGTGGAAAGGCAATCTGAAATCAACGCGGATCGTACACCAAGAGCCAGGTATGGCCACATGTGGTGACTGAACTTCAAAGCAGAGATTGAGTAGCACCTGATGGGAGATATCCGAAGGGAAAATCAGACAAATTCAAACCTCCCCCCTCATCACTTCGGGCTATACTTTGTGCACATACCCGCCGGCAGCGTGCTGTCGGCTCAAAAGGCCGCACCTCAGGGTGCGGCCTTTTGCTTTCCGGAGGCAGCTTGCGTATCTGGGTGTACATCGACGGCTTCAATCTTTATTACGCTATCCGTGAATCCGGTTGCAAATGGCTCAATGTCAAGACACTCGTTGAAGTCGCAATGCCGGCGGGCGTCGGCGGTATCGATAAAGTGAAGTACTACACGGCGCGTGTCTCGGGCGCAAGTGACCCCGATCAACCCCGTCGACAACATATCTACTTCAATGCACTCAAAACCATCCCTGAGGTCGAATTGTTCTTTGGACAGTTTCTGGCGAAGGCGGTATGGCGACCAGTACTGAACCTTCCAATTGGCGATCGCCTGGTCACTAGCCCAGAGGCCGAGATCCGTCTGCCAGCAGGTCAATATACCGTCGCGCAGGATTACTCGATTGTGGGTAACAGGCTCGAAAGTCTCTCCGTAGGAAAATACGGCAAAGGAAACAAATCTCGTCAGCCGGCAGCGAATGCCGTCAAGGCACAGGTACACGTCATGGAAGAAAAAGGCTCGGACGTCAACTTGGCCTGTCATCTGATCAATGATGGTTGGGCGGGACGCTACGATTCCGCAGTCGTAATCTCGAATGACACGGATTTGGTCGAACCCATCCGCATCGTCGTGCAAGAGCTTGGAAAGCCAGTGACATTATTGTGCCCTTCTTCGTTCGGGGCTTCCAAGCCACTAGCAGAGGTAGCATCGTCGGTTCGTCACATTCATGCTTCCCATCTGAAGGCCGCGGTGCTCCCTGACCTGATTCCCGGCACTGGGATTATCAAGCCATCAGCCTGGTAAATCACGCGCGCGGTGGAAAGGCAAGCGGATTGACGCGAATTTCCTGCATCAACTTTTCTTGCAGCATGGTGAAGGCAGGACGAAAAAGAAAAACGCCCCGGAGGGTAATGCCGGTCAGTTAGGGGCGAAGTTTTCGGGTGCGTAACGAAAGACACTGGATCCCGGCTTGCGTTAACTGACCAGCATTACCCCACAGGGGCGTTTTTTAAAGAAGTATCTCTAAAAAATCAGAAGTTGTATTGCATTCTAAGAGTCGTCACTCGCTCGGAGTCGCCGGTGGTCATGTTCGACGGGGCGAAGGCAGTTCCCAGCTTGGTGAGAGAGTGATTAAGCATCAAGCGCGCATTGGGATTAATAAACCAAGTCAAGCCGATCGTGGTGGTGTTGCCTTTCGGTGATCCAGTCGCCGACCCTGACACCCGTTCAGCATCATAAGCTGAATACCGAAGCCCGACCTGGAGTGCTCCAGAGCCACCATTAGTCGTAAAGTTACTCTTCGGACGGATAGCACCCCAAGTGCCGTCACGATAAGAGTCGGCCCAGCTTTCTCCTGTGATGTTGTACACAGCCGCGATATAGTAAATCTTTGCTTTTACATCGACGTCTGCGCCGGGAGTGCCCTGATCATATTGCTTGAACTTTGCTTCGACATACTCAGACTGCAGCTTCAATGCGTCAAACGCATAGGCGCCCTCTACGCCAATCAAGCTTTTCGTGATTTTAGTTGCGAATTCAGTGGTGCCTGTGTTCTCCACTTTATAAACGTCCACGCCACGCGGCTCATTTCTGAGGTTAAGGCCAGAGAACTTGTTTGCCGACGAGGTAGCTATTGCGCTATCGTAAGATCCATCAGTTGCAGCTAGGCCAAAGTGCAAAACAGAGTTTTTGACATCTGCGAGCTTAGCAATATTCGCAGTCAGTCTTGCCGCATATTGCTTGTTACCTGAAGCAGTGATAGTCGAATTAGTTTCTTGGAAGGTCGAAATACCGTAGGCAACACCGTCCATCGGGATGCCATGAAGCATAACGCCGACTTTTTTTCCTGGGTTAACTTGGTTGACATACGAACGCTCGATAAAATCGATGTTGTTCGAGGAAGTTTGCTCCTCAAGATTGAACGGTTGCTTGAATCGGCCGATACGAAGCTGCGCTTCTTTCGTCGCACCGTAGTTAATCCAGCCGGTATCAATATTGCTGCTATCAGACGAAGCGGCATTCCAGATCATTTCATAGGAAAAATCATTCAAAATCTTCCCATTAATCCCGATACGGGCACGGCGAACTTCAAACTGATCAGAATTTTTCTGACCGCTTGAGCGATACTGGTTGGCTGCAGACGACGGTTCAAATTCGCTATTAAAAAAGCGAGAATCAAAGTGCATACGGCCAGTCAAATTGATCTCGTTCTTGCCATCTTCCGATACCAGCCCGAGACCACTGCTCTTCACCGCGCCATCCTTCTCGCGCTTTTGCACAAACTTGACCGACTTCGACACATCCTGATCGATACGCTGATCCTTGAACTGCTGGTTCTCGTAGGCGTCCGACTTCAGGAATTCATCGTATTCGGCCTGAGTGATCACGCCTTTTTTCAGCATCAGATCGAGCAGGCTCTTCGCATCTGCTGCATAGACAGCAGGCGCCGACATCGTCGCACAAACTGCTGCGACAACGAGGGCGATACGCTTGGCAGCAATTATTTTCGAGTGTTTCATTGAGTTCTCCGTTAAGTGTCTCAGACGCAATCAAGATCGGCCTGTGCCGAGCGGGTACCGCTTTTCTTCATTACTGGCCGCGATTATTCAGTTGAAATTTTTCAACTTTGTGACAGGCGGATAATTTTCCGGCGCTCCGGAAACGCGTTGTTGCAATACAACAAGCTTCGACATACATTCGTCATATCCATGTCATATTCCACGCCGACGATGTGGGGTTAACCCACGATTTCAGGAGAGCTTGTCCATGTTTGCGGCTGTCGATCTCGGGTCCAACAGCTTCCGGCTTCATATCGGCACCCATGACGGCGAGCGCATCCGCATCGTCAACAGCGCGCGTGAGCCGGTGCGGCTTGGCGCCGGGCTGGATGCGCGCGGCAAGCTGAGTGCGCAGGCAATCGAGAACGGCATCGCCTGCCTGACACGCTTTTCGCAGATCCTGCATGCCACGCCGCTGTCGGCGGTGCGGGTGGTGGCGACCAATACAGTACGGGTAGCGCGCAATGCGGCCAGCTTCGTGCCGCAGTTCGAGCAAGCCATCGGCTACCCGATCGAGGTGATCTCCGGCGAGGAAGAAGGCCGGCTGATCTATATGGGCGTCGCGTCGACCCTCAACGCGCCATCCGAACGGCGGCTGGTGATAGATATCGGCGGCGGCTCGACCGAACTAGTGCTCGGGCACGGGCACGAGATCGAAGCGGTCGAGTCCTTCAGCATCGGCACGGTGCCGATTGCAAACCGCTTCTTCGACGGCGACCGGATCACCAGCGCAGCCTTCGATGAAGCGGTGCTGGCCGCACGCAGCGTGATCGAAGATGGCCTCGCGCCCTTCCATCCCAAGTATTGGGACCATGCCTACGGCTCGTCCGGCACCATGCGCACGCTGGCCGACATCATCGCGCTCAATGGGCTGGGCGACGGTCAGTTGTCGCTGAATTCCTTGCTCGAACTGCGCGACCTGCTGCTGGCATCGGGCCGAATCAGCAGGATGGAACTCGCCGGCATACGCCCTGAACGTGTTGCGGTGATCTTTGGTGGTCTGCCGGTGCTGATCGGGCTGTGCGAGGAACTGGGCGTCAAGTCGATGCGTAGCGTGGAAGCCGGGCTACGGATGGGCGTGCTGTGGGACCTGTACCTGCGCGAACGCAAGAAAGACCGCCGACAGGAATCGATCAAACGCTTCATGAAGCGCTTCGGCGTCGATGACAGCCGCGCGGCAAGGGCCTCAGCTAATGCGCTGAGCTTCTACCGTCAACTGGCCGGCGACGATGGCCCGTTCGAAAAGCTGCTGGGCTGGGCCGGCAAGATTCATGAAGTCGGCATGGCGGTGTCGCACACCGGGTTCCACAAGCATGGCGCCTATCTGGCGCTGCATGCTGACTTGCCGGGCTTCACGTCGCAGGAACAGCACATCCTGTCGATCCTGGTGCTGGCGCAAAAAGGCAACCTGCGCAAGGTACAAGAAGCACTGGCCGAACCCGATATCCTGAAAGCTATTCTCGCGCTGCGGCTAGGCACGATCTTCATGCATGCGCGTATCGATCCGGCGATCGAATCCACACGGCTCAAACTGCGCACCCGCATCGATCTTGAAGTGGCCAACCACACACTGGCCACGCACCCAACGCTGTCGTACTGGCTGTCGAAAGAGCGATCCGCATGGGAAGAGGTCGGCGCATCCTTCCTGCTGCGCGCGGGTGCCTGAAACTGCCAACTGAATACCTGATCTGAATACCTCAACTGAACACCTGCCCCACCCGCCATGAATGACGAGCACGACAAGCAGGACATCCCCAAGGACTTCTCGCGCGTGCTGGACGCACGCCTGTCGCGCCGCACGCTGTTACAGGGCTCGCTGGTGCTTGCCGCCGGCAGCTACATCGGCGTCGGGACTGTCACCGGCAGCCTGCTGCTGGCACCGGGCACAGATGCCAGCGCCGCAAACCGGCGCGACGCCTCGCTGCCTTCACTGAAACTGAATTTCGCTGCCGTTGACAAGAGCAAGGCCGATGCACTGCAACTCGCTGCGGGTTATTCGTATTCGGTGCTGATGGCTACCGGCGATCCGCTGGTGTCGAGCCTGCCCGCCTATGCGAACGACGGCAGTGATCCGGCGGCAAGCTTTGCGCGCCGTGCCGGCGATCACAACGATGGCATGCATTACTTTGGGCTGGGCAAGGATGATCATTGGGACCCGGTGCAAGCCGAGCGTGCACTGCTGTGCGTAAACCATGAAAACATTACGGCGCCTTTCCTGCATCCACAGGGGCAGACCATCGTCGATGGTCGCCGCACGGATGCAGCGGAAGTGATGAAGGAAATGCTGGTACATGGCGTCAGTGTGGTCGAGATCGTGCGCAACGGTGATGGTGGCAACGGCGATGGTGGCAACGCTGGTAATGGCAGCGTTGGCAGCAGCGGTGGCACCCGCCGCGGCTACCAGCTCAAACGCGATTCGCGCTTCAACCGCCGCATCACAACGTTGACCGACATGGAGATCAGCGGGCCGGCCGCGCGCAGTCCGCTGATGATCACCAAATATTCGATCACGGGCACCCGCACCCGAGGCACCCTCGCCAACTGCGCGAATGGCCATACGCCCTGGGGTACCTACCTGACCTGCGAGGAAAACTGGGCCGGTTTCTTTCAGCGGCCACCGTCGGATGACCGCAAGCGCAGCGCGAAAGAGCTGGCCGCATTCCAACGCTATGGCGTGGGCGGCAAGGGCCACCACCTGTGGGCGACCGTGCAGCCAGACACCGCGGACCATCGTTTCGGTCGCTGGCATGCGGGCGTGACCGGCACGTCGACCGATGGCAGCGACGATTACCGCAATGTCGCAAATACGTATGGCTGGGTGGTCGAGATCAATCCTTTCGACCCGGCATCCACGCCGAAAAAGCGCACCGCGCTCGGCCGCTTTGCGCACGAAGGCGCATGGCCGGCGCGGGTGGTGGCCGGTGAACCGCTGGTCTGGTACATGGGTTGCGATTCTCGCGGCGAATATATCTACAAATATGTATCGAATGCGGTGTGGGATCCGGCCGATGCCAAGCGCCCGGCAATGGCCGGCGACAAGTACCTCGATGACGGCACGCTGTATGTCGCGCGCTTTGCTGCCGATGGCAGCGGCGAATGGCTGCCTCTGAAGCTGGGCGACCATGGCATCGATGCAAACTACGCGCCCTACCCGTTCGCGAACCAGGCCGATGTGCTGGTGCATGCCCGGCTGGCTGCCGATGCGGCGGGTGCCACGAAGATGGACCGCCCCGAATGGGGCGCCGTCAATCCGCGCAATGGCGAGGTGTATATGACGCTCACCTACAACCCGTCGCGTGATTTCGACAAGGTGGATGCCGCCAACCCGCGCTTCTACAACGACCCGAAGCAAGGCAAGCCGCAGAAAGGCAATGCGAACGGCCACATCATTCGCTGGGCAGAGCAAGATGGCAAGGCAGCGGCGACGCGCTTCCGGTGGGATGTCTTCCTGTTCGCCGCACGTGCATCGGCCGACCGCCGTCATGTGAACCTGTCCGGCCTGAATGCGGGCAATGATTTTTCCAGCCCGGATGGCCTGTGGTTTGCGCGCAGCGGCCTGCTGTGGATACAGACCGACGACCATGCGTACACCGACATCAGTAACTGCATGCTGCTGGCAGCGCTGCCAGGCCAAGTGGGCGATGGCACCACGACCACCATCACCAACCGCGATGGCGAGCGCGAACGGCAGGTCAGCACCCATGTCGGTGCTGCCGCCACCGACAGCAGCTTGCGCCGCTTCCTCGTCGGCCCGGTGGATTGCGAGATTACCGGCCTGGCCGAATCACCGGACGGCCGCGCATTGTTCGTCAACATCCAGCATCCGGGCGAAACCACGAACGGCATGGACTTCGATATCGCGAACCCGGCGAGCTGGCGCAGTCACTGGCCGGCGGGCGGCAACGCCAGGCCACGCTCGGCCACCATCGTGATCACGCGTGATGATGACGGCTTGATCGGTGCCGATCCGATCTGATCTGAAATTTGTCATCAAGTCGAAACACAGCCGTCACGTCAGTGCAGCAATCGATCGTTAATCTCCCCGGCAGGACAACAATCAGGAGATGCGATGCGACTGATGACGATGGGAGCTGATGCCACACCCAGCTTTTCCAAACTCTCGCTGAGCCTGGCCACCACGCCGGAGGAAGTGCGCGAAGTCCAGCGCCTGCGTTACCAGGTATTCGTCGAAGCCATGGGCCTGGAATCGCTGACGAACAGCGAAGGTCTGGAGCGCGACGAGTTCGATGATTATTGCGACCACCTGATCGTGCGCGACACCCGCACGCTGAAGGTGGTCGGCACTTACCGCGTGATGGGCGCACGCGCCGTTGCGCAAACTGGCTGCTTTTATTCCGAAAGCGAGTTCGATCTGTCGCGCTTGCAGCACCTGCGTCCGCGCATCCTTGAAGCCGGCCGCGCGTGCATTCATCCGGAATACCGCAGCGGCGGCGTGATCATGATGCTGTGGGCTGGCCTGGCCGCCTGCATGAAGAAGGAAAACGCCGAGTTCCTGATCGGCTGTGCCAGCGTCAGTCTGGCTGATGGCGGCAACACCATTAACAACCTGTACCGACAACTTGCAGGCGAGCACATGGCGCCGCCCGAATATCGCGTGATGCCGCTCCTGCCCTTCCCGCTGCATGACGAAGCCGTGCCCGTGGATGTCGCGATGCCGGCGCTGATCAAAGGCTACCTGCGCAGCGGCGCGTGGATTTGCGGCGAACCGGCATGGGACCCGGACTTCCACAGCGCGGACCTGTTCATGATGCTGCCGCTGGCACGGCTGGAAGGCCGCTATGCGCGGCACTATCTGAAGGACAGCAAAGAGGCGGTGGCGGCATGAACGCGCGCGATCCCATCATGAAGAACAAGAAAAATATTTTCAGGCACCCGTCACACAAGCCGACACCGCTGCACTTTAGAACCATCTGGATCTCGGATGTGCACCTCGGCACCAGCGGCTGCCAGGCCAAGCGCCTGCTCGAATTCCTGAAGGCCACCGAATCCGACAAGCTCTACCTGGTGGGCGACATTGTGGATGGCTGGCAGTTGCGCCGCCGCTGGTACTGGCACCAGACCCACAATGATGTGGTGCAATTGGTGCTGAAAAAGGCGAAGAAAGGCACCAAGGTGATCTTCGTGCCGGGTAATCATGATGAATCGGTGCGCCAGTTCATCGGCCTCGATTTCGGCGGCATCAAGATCCGCGACGAGCTGGTCCATACCACCGCCAAGGGCAAGAAAATGCTGGTGCTGCATGGCGACCGTTTCGACGGCGTGATTGCGTGCGCGAAGTGGCTGGCTTATGTCGGCGACTCGCTGTACACGATGATCCTGAAGTTCAACCAGGTGTACAACGCATGGCGCGCACGCGTCGGCCTGCCCTACTGGTCGCTGTCACAATACCTGAAGCTGAAGGTGAAAAATGCCGTCAGCTACATCACCTCGTTCGAAGAAGCGCTGGCTGCCGAAGCGCGCAAGCAGGGGCTGGATGGCGTGATCTGCGGCCATATCCACAAGCCCGAGATCCGCGACATCAATGGCATCACCTACTGCAATGACGGCGACTGGGTCGAGAGCCTGTCGGCGCTGGTGGAGGATGCGACCGGCGAACTGCGACTGGTCGACTGGCATGACGTGATGCTGCGCTGGGAACAGGCGCAGCTGGTCGCTGAGGAAGCGCTTTGCGCGGTGCCGGCCTGATTGCGCAACTGCCGCAGCGGCTCGCCCACTTTTGGGATGAACTGCTGTTCTCCGGACTTGAACTGGCGCCGCCACCAGAGCGCAGCCTGATGAAGGCGCGCGATATCGGGAAAGGCAAGGGGCGTCAGGTACGACGGGTGCTGATCCTGTCCGTATCAGCAGGTGCCGGCCATGTGCGCGCTGCGCAAGCGATTGCGGCCCATGCCGCCGCCGACTTCCCGCAGCTCGACGTGCATCACGTCGACGTCATGACACTGGTACCACGCTGCTTCCGCAAGGTTTACAGCGATCTGTACATGAAACTGGCCAGCGGCCTGCCGGAAGCCTGGGGCTGGCTGTACCGCAAGACCGACCGTGAACCCGGCGGCAGTCTGCCGCAGCGCGCGCGACGTGCAGTGCAGCGATTCAGCGCGCGCCGGCTGTTTGACGAGATCGCACGTTTTCATCCTGATGTGATCGTCTGCACCCACTTTCTGCCAGCTGAAATTCTCGGGACCGCACACCTGCGCGGCGAGATCGATGTGCCGGTTTGGGTGCAAGTCACTGACTTCGACCTGCACCAGATGTGGCTGCATGAAGGTGTGGCCGGCTATTTCGTTGCCAATGAAGAGCTGGGATGGCGGCTGCAGGCGCTGGGGGTGCCGGGCGCGCGTGCCGTCATCAGCGGCATACCGGTGATGCCGGGCTTTGCGAACCGGCCCGACCG
>JACCDN010224433.1_pt1 | contig 13320 bp, 11 predicted proteins | sample 7441691 | NCBI WGS metagenome assembly JACCDN01 (sample SAMN15323439, study PRJNA562643) | freshwater metagenome | isolation source: river surface water | place: USA:Blue River Watershed | collected 2017-08-16 | reverse complement strand
CATACGTTTTTTACCTTCTTTTTGCTTTTCTAATAATTTACGTTTACGAGAAATATCACCACCATAACATTTTGCAGTAACATCTTTACGTAATGCTTTTACCGTTTCACGCGCAATAATTTTTGCACCAATAGAAGCTTGAATTACAATTTCAAATTGTTGGCGAGGTAAAAGTTCTTTTAGCTTTTCGCATATCTTTTTACCAAAGCTAAACGAATTGCTTCTGTGAATTAATGAAGATAATGCATCTACAGGTTCAGAGTTTAAGCGAATATCCATTTTCACTAAATCTGATTGGCGATAACCAATTTGATGGTAATCAAAAGAAGCATATCCTTTAGAAATTGTTTTCAACCTATCATAAAAATCGAATACAATTTCACCCATAGGCATTTCGAAAACTAATTCTACTCTGTCTGAGGTTAAATAAGATTGGTTGACAATAATACCGCGCTTGTTAATACAAAGCGACATTACAGGTCCAACGAATTCCGATTTGGTTATAATATTAGCTTTAATGTAAGGTTCTTCTACATACTCTATTCTACTAGGGTCTGGAAGGTCGGATGGATTATTCACGGCAATTTCTTCGCCCTTAGTTGTAAAAGCTTTGTAAGAAACGTTTGGTACGGTTGTAATAACCGTCATGTTAAATTCACGTTCTAAACGTTCTTGAATAATTTCCATGTGTAGCATTCCTAAGAATCCACAACGGAAACCAAATCCAAGCGCGGCAGAAGATTCAGGTTCGAATACTAAAGAAGCATCGTTCAATTGTAACTTGAACATCGACTCACGTAATTCCTCAAAATCGTCGGTTTCTACAGGATATATACCTGCAAATACCATTGGCTTTACATCTTCAAAACCTTGAATTCCTTCAGCAGGTCGAGCTAAGTGAGTAATAGTATCACCTACTTTTACTTCACGAGCTTCCTTAATTCCTGAAATGATATACCCTACATCACCTGTTTTAATACTTGCTCTAGGTTCTTGATTCAAACGTAAAACTCCTACTTCATCTGCAAAATATTCAGATCCAGTGTTTACGAATTTTACTTTATCGCCTTTCTTTATTTCGCCATTTACTACTTTGAAGTAGGCAATAATTCCTCTGAATGAATTGAATACTGAGTCGAAAATCAAAGCCTGCAAAGGAGCATCATTATCACCAACAGGTGCAGGTACTCTTTCTACAATAGCTTCTAAAATTTTATCAACACCTAAACCTGTTTTACCAGATGCAGGAATAATATCTTCTCTTTTACAACCAATCAAATCTACAATTTGATCTTTCACTTCCTCTGGCATTGCTCCAGGTAAGTCCATTTTATTCAAAATTGGAATAATATGTAGATCGTGTTCTAGTGCTAAATATAAATTGGAAATGGTTTGCGCTTGAATACCTTGTGAAGCATCAACAATTAATAATGCCCCTTCGCAAGCTGCAATAGAACGAGAAACTTCGTATGAAAAGTCGACGTGCCCTGGAGTATCAATTAAATTGAAAACATAATTCTCGCCATTTTGAGAATAATTCATTTGGATTGCGTGACTTTTAATGGTAATTCCACGTTCACGTTCTAAATCCATATCATCTAACAACTGAGCTTGAGCTTCACGTTTAGTAATGGTATTTGTATATTCTAATAAACGGTCCGCTAATGTGCTTTTACCGTGGTCAATATGCGCTATAATGCAGAAATTTCTGATATTTTTCATTCCGCGCAAAGATAAGATTTAATATGTTAATATGTTAATGTGATAATATGTTAATGTGATAAATTGTTAATGAATAGGTTTGATTTTTGCTAAAACTTTTAGTATTTTTGAAATGTGAACCAGAATAATTTAATAGAGCAATTAGAGCCTCGGGTACTGTTTGTGGATATGAACAGCTATTTCGCGAGTTGTGAGCAACAAGTGAACTATTACTTACGTGGTCGACCTGTTGGGGTATGCGTTTATACTGGGAAATATGGTTGTGTAATTGCACCATCTGTAGAGGCCAAACAACGTGGAGTGAAAACGGGTATGCGATTAAATGATGCTATTCAGATTTGCCCAGATTTAGTACCCATAGAAACAAACCCTGCACGATACAGAGAATTCCACGTTAAAATAATGAACGTGCTTCGGAAATATGCAGAAGATGTGCTTCCTAAAAGTATAGACGAGGCTGTGGTCAATTTGAGTAAGTATAAATTGATGTACAAAGATCCTGTACAAATAGCATTGCGAATTAAGGAAGATATTAAAAATGAAGTAGGCGACTGGCTAAGATGTTCTATAGGCGTGGCTCCCAATACATTTTTAGCAAAGCTGGCTTCTGATATTAAGAAACCAGATGGTTTAACTGTAATAACCGTTGATAATATCGATGAAGTATTGTCGAAATTAGAGCTACAAGACTTACCTGGCATTGCAAGAAACCATGCCCGACGATTAGAGCAAGCGGGTATTACAACACCCTTGAAAATGCGTCATACTTCTCCTCAAGTTTTAAGAGAAATATTTAAAAGTGTTGAAGGTTATTACTGGCATTACCGCTTGAATTTTAGAGAACTTGATATTAATAGTCATGAGTATAAAAGCATGCAAGCCCAACGTCAGGTTTCTAGAGAACAAAGAAGTACCGTTGAAAGCATAGAACAAGTATTTATGACACTCTGTATGCGTTTGGAGCAAAGAATGGTAAAGCACGGTGTGCATTGCAGAACTATAGGTTTTTCTGCACGTTACGGTGATAATACACGTTGGGACGATTATTTTTCCATTGGTCAGCCTATTCAAGATGGCATTATTCTAATGAATTTAATTAAAGAACGTATTAGGCAGTTTGAAGACAAGTATCACGGAACACCAATATTTACTACTGATGTGCGTAGTATAGGAGTGAACATAACCAATTTTGTGAAAGATCAAGATGTTCATCCAAGCTTATTTGAAGATACCACACGTAAAGACACTTTGCGTAAAGCCGTTTACGAAATCAAAAACAGATTCGGTGATATCAAATTATTGCGTGCCACGGAACTTAGCGATAACATGATTGTGAAAGACGTGATAGGGTTTGGGTCGGTGAAAGACCTTTAGTTCGTTTGCTCATGTGCTCGTGTGCTCGTCGGTACCCGAACGAAGCGTAGTGTAGTTGAGGGGCGTGTGCTCGTGTGCAGACAAATTTTAGAATGAATTTGTGGTATATCAAAAAAGTATATACTTTTGTATAAATGAAAAATCTATCTTTAAAGTTGGAGGAGGAAATTTTTATGGAGACAGAGATTATCGTAGGGAAGGTAAATAAAAACAGAAACCGATACATTAATGAAGCTATTGAGTTCTACAATAAGCTTTATAGGAGAAAACTGCTTGCTTCTCAATTAAGAAAAGAGTCGGGCTTAGTGGCTAAAGATTCCTTAGAAGTATTAAAAGAATTCGAAGCGTTTATCAATGAAGATTAAACAATTCGATATATGGATTGCCGATTTGAATCCAACAATCGGTACCGAACCAGGCAAGGTTAGGCCAGTATTAATCGTTCAAACCGATCTACTCAATGTTATACATCCCTCGTCGGTGATACTTCCAATTACCACTAATGTGAAGAAGGATGCTGAGATATTACGAGTACACCTTAAAAAATCGAAATCAAAATTAAAAGAAGATGGAGATGTAATGATCGATCAAATTCGAGCTATTGATAACAAGCGCCTCCTCAAAAAAGTGAGCACAATCGATCATTCAACCGCCTTAAAAATCAAGGAAAACCTAAAAATTCTATTTGATTTTTAATTACCCCATTAATATATTAACATGCTTCGACTACCCCGCCTGCACGGGCAGGGCTCAGCACAAGTATTATCCCATTAACATATTAACATGCTTCGACTCCGCTCAGCACAAGTATTATCCCATTAACATATTAACATATTATCCCATTAACATATTAATACTATCTTTGCCAAGCAAATCCCTCTATCGCCTTCTGAAATATGGAGGAGGAAAGTCCGGGCAACACAGAGCATCCTGCTTCCTAACGGGAAGACACATTGTAAAATGTGATAGAAAGTGCCACAGAGAATATACCGCCAGTAGCAATATTGGTAAGGGTGAAAATGTGAGGTAAGAGCTCACAGCTTTATGCAGCAATGTATATCGCGGTAAACCTCAGGAGTTGAAAGACCAAATAGGTCCCGAACATGAAGCTGCTCGTTTCATAACTTCGGTTTATTCGGGATGGGTAGGTTGATGGAGGTTAGGAGCGATTCTGACCCTAGATAAATGATAGATAAAGCAGTTATTCATAACTGCTGATACAGAACCCGGCTTATGGATTTGCATTTTTTTTCTTATCATTACGTTACGTAATAAATTTATGCCAAGAATATTAATTATTGACGACGAGAGAAGTATTCGCAGTACTTTAAAAGAGATACTTGAATACGAGAAATACGAAATAGTTGAAGCTGAAGATGGTGCGCAGGGATTACAACTAATAAAGAAAGAGGATTTTGATTTGGTGATGTGTGATATTAAAATGCCTAAAATGGATGGCATGGAAGTATTAACAGCTAGCGCCGAAATAAAGCCCGACTTACCTTTTATTATGATCTCTGGACATGGAAGCATTGATGCTGCTGTAGAAGCTACTAAAAAAGGTGCCTATGATTTCCTTCAAAAACCACCAGATTTAAATCGTCTGCTAATTACTGTTCGTAATGCATTAGAGAAAAAAGAACTCGTTACTGAAACAAAAATATTAAAACGTAAAGTTTCAAAAACAAGAGATATCATTGGTCAATCTTCTCCGATTATTCGAATTAAAGATACTATTGAAAAAGTTGCACCAACAGAAGCACGTGTTTTAATAACAGGTGAAAATGGTAGTGGTAAGGAACTTGTTGCTCGTTGGATTCACGAAAAAAGCAATCGTGCGAATGGTCCTCTAATCGAAGTGAATTGTGCTGCAATCCCTTCAGAATTAATAGAATCAGAATTGTTTGGTCACGAAAAAGGTTCATTTACTTCTGCTATAAAGCAACGTATCGGGAAATTCGAACAAGCTAACGGTGGAACTCTATTTTTAGATGAAATTGGAGATATGAGCATGTCAGCTCAATCTAAAGTTCTTCGTGCACTTCAGGAAAATAAAATAACTAGGGTAGGTGGCGAAAAAGAAATACCTGTTGATGTAAGAATTGTTGCAGCAACAAATAAGGATTTATTCAAAGAAATCGAATTGAATAATTTCCGAATGGACTTATACCATCGTTTAAGTGTAATCATAATTCATGTACCTACACTTAACGAACGTAGTGATGATATCCCTGAAATTGCTCAAAGTTTCTTAGAAGAAATCTGCAACGATTACGGTGTTCCGACGAAAAAATTTAGTCAAGCTGCAATGAAAGCACTGCAAGCAAATCATTGGACAGGTAACATCCGTGAGTTGCATAACATGGTAGAACGCTTGATTATATTGAGTGATAAGGAAATTACAGAACAAGATGTTTTACTAAATTCTGGAGCAAATCGGAAAAATATGGGACTAGAAATCTCTACTCCAACAAGTGCTAATAATTTCGATCAATATAAAAGCTATCAGGATTTTAAAGACGATGTTGAAAAAGAATTTATTCTCTTCAAATTGGAAAAAAATAACTGGAATGTTACTAAAACCGCAGAAGAAATGGATATTCAACGAAGTCATTTGTATAATAAAATTGAAAAGTATCAGCTTAAAAGATAATATGTTAATATGTTAATGTGTTAATATGTTAATGGGAGAATATGTTAAATATGGAAAATATTGATACTATAGATAATGTCGATAATGAAGAGCAGGATTTATACGAGCATCATCGGATTATTGTAGATAAAGGTCAATCCTTACTTCGTATTGATAAATTCTTGATGAATCGTTTATTAAATGTATCTAGAAATAGAATACAAAATGCAGCTGATGCTGGAAATATTTTAGTAAACAATATTCCCATTAAAAGTAGTTATCGCATTAAACCAAATGATGTTATTTCCATTGTATTGCCTCATCCTCCTCGCGATACAGAAATTTATCCAGAAGATATTCCTCTGAATATTATTTATGAAGATGATTATATCGTAATCGTAAATAAACCTGCTGGAATGGTTGTACATCCAGGGTATAATAACTATACCGGTACGCTTGTTCATGCTTTAGCTTTTCATTTTCAAAACTTACCTAACTTAAAAGGTAATATTGCTCGTCCTGGTTTAGTGCATCGTATCGACAAGGATACTTCAGGATTGCTAGTCATTAGTAAAGATGAATACTCGATGACACTCTTAGCAAAACAGTTTTTTGATCACTCTATTACTCGTAAATATTATGCACTTGTTTGGGGAGATATTGAGAAAGATGGTACTGTTACAGGCTATATTGGTAGAAGTTTACGCGATCGTAAAATAATGGATATTTATGATGATGAAGAAAAAGGAAAATGGTCTGTAACTCATTATAAGGTTTTACAACGATTCAACTTTGTAACTCTTATCGAATGCCAATTAGAAACCGGTAGAACGCATCAAATAAGAGCTCATATGCAACATATTGGTCATCCATTATTTAGTGATGAATCTTATGGTGGAAATAAAATTCTAAAAGGAAATGCGAATGGACAGTATAAACATTTTGTAGAAAATTGTTTTGATATTTGTCCTCGCCAAGCTCTTCATGCTCAGAGTATTGGATTTATTCATCCACATACTAACGAATATGTTCATTTTGAAGCACCTTTTCCTGATGATATGAAAACATTGATAGACAAGTGGTCTACATATTTTTCAAATCTTAATAATCAATAGTGTATTCATTCGAACATTTTTTTGCATTTTTGTTTCATGTTATCTACTGGATTTTTCAATTTAAACGGACAATTATATTCTCCCGATACTAAAGTGTTTGGGACATCCAATCGTGCTTACAGGTACGGGGATGGTTTATTTGAAACGCTAAGAATGATAGAAGGAAATTTAATGTACTTTAAATTTCATATGGAGCGATTATTCAAGGGTATGAATACGCTTAAACTTCAATACCATAAAGCATTTGATAGTGATTTTATTGCATCGGAAATTTTTGCACTTGCTAGAGCAAATAAAATTTATAAAAATGCAAGAATTCGTTTTAGTGTATTCAGAGAAGATGGTGGTTGGTACACTCCAGAAAAAAACACATTTCAATATTTAATAGAAATTCAAGGATTAGAAGAGGCAAGTTATGCAGCTGAAAAAGGTTTAATTGTAGATGTTTATTCTGAACTTAGAAAAGATTATACATCAATATCTGCGCTTAAAACAATTAATGCATTACCATACGTATTAGCAGGCGTTTATCGTAAGGAAAATCAACTTGATGAGTGTATATTGTTAAATAGAGAAAATAATATTGTAGAAAGTATTTCATCAAATATATTTCTTATTAAAGAAAATAAAATATACACGCCAGCAATTACAGAAGGTTGTATCGATGGGGTAATGCGTAAAGTTGTTATTGATATTATTAAGAAGAAAAAGCTACAAATTCTAGAGACTAAACTACCTGTTGCACTTTTAGAACATTCCGATGAAATCTTTTTAACGAATACTGTAAAAGGTATTCAATCGGTAGTGGGTATTGGAAATAAACGCTATTTCAGTAGACTAAGTAAAGAACTCCTAACCGAACTAAATAAAAATTAATCCCATTAACATATTAACATATTAACATATTATCCCATTAACATATTAACATATTATCCCATTAACATATTAATATATTGCCATTTCCTCTCAAGAACTCCTCAATACCCATTCTTTTTTTTCCTTCTAATTGTAATTCTAAAATAGAGATTGATTGGTCAGCAGTTTGAAATTTTAGAAATGTTTTACCGTCAGATTGGTACTCTCCATTCGGAATATTAAGTGTATCAGAAATTTCGATGTTAAACACCTTTAAATTTAGACCATTAATTTGTGTAAAGGCAGTAGGGTAAGGACTTAAACCTTTTATATGGTGAAAAATATCTTTTGCAGACTTATTCCAGTTGATCTGCATGTCATTTTTAAATATTTTTGGTGCATGTCTAAGTTCCGATTCATTGATTCCATTACGTTTCATCGTTTCTTCTTGTGAAATAGGATGTACATTATTAGATTCAATATCAACAACGGTTTTCAACACTAAATTCGCACCAATTTCCATCAAAGCATCGTGTAATTCACCAGCGGTCATGGATTCGTGGATAGTAGTTTTTGCTTGATGAATAATAGAACCTGTGTCAATTTCATGTTTTAAAAAGAATGTAGTTACTCCACTTTCTTTTTCACCATTAATTATAGCCCAATTTATTGGAGCGGCACCTCTGTATTGCGGTAAAAGTGAAACATGTAAATTAAAGGTTCCTTTTGGTGGCATATTCAAAACTATTTCTGGTAACATTCTAAAGGCAACAACGATAAATAAATCTGCTTCAAGCGCTTTAAGTTCTTCTATAAATGACTCAGATTTTAATTTTTCGGGTTGAAGTATTTTTAATTGATGTTCGAGTGCGTATTTCTTTACGGCCGATTCGTTTAATTTCTGACCTCTACCTGCAGGCTTATCAGGACTAGTTACTACAGCAACTACGTTTTTATTATTTTTAACTAATTTATCGAGGGAAGCTACTGCAAAATCAGGTGTTCCCATGAATACTATTCTCATGGATATATTAAATATTTTTTTCGAATTTCCTTAAACTTCTCTAAGTCATTTTGCCACGATGCCCTTATTTCATTTTCAGTTATTCCGGCTATAAGTTGTTTTCTTAATTCAGTTGTACCAGCTAATTTTTCAAAAAATGGATTAAAAAATCGGTCTTTATCTGGATAATTCTGATACATTTCTATTAACCAAGTTATATTAAGTTGATGCTTAGAAATCGTACTGTCGTTTACAAAAGTACGTAAATCTATTCCATAACAAGTTTGATTTAAATATGGAGGTTCTTTACTCATGCCAATAATAGATTGAGGAGTAAATGAAAAGGTGTACATTTCATTTAATAATGGGTGACCAATCATTTTAAAAGGTTCAAATGTACCACGCCCAACACTAATTACCGTGCCTTCAAATAGACACAATGATGGATATAATGTAATTGCATCTTGGTCGGGTAAATTTGGAGAAGGCTTTATTGGCAATATATAGTTGCGATTATGTGCATATTCGGCATTTCTAATGATATGTAATTTACATTTCACCTTATTAGCTAGCCAATGCTCACCGTTAATCATTTTTGCATATTCACCAATGGTCATTCCGTATACAATAGGTACTGGATGAAGACCAACAAAAGAGTGATTTTCTTCTTTCATTATTGGTCCATCTATGTAGTAACCATTAGGGTTTGGACGATCTAATACTAATAGTGGAATATTGTTTTCAGCACATGCTTCCATTACATAATGAAGGGTTGAAAGATATGTATAAAAACGAACTCCAACATCTTGAATATCGAATACTACCATATCTATACCACTTAAATCAACAGAATCTGGCTTCTTATGCTTTCCGTATAATGAAATTAAAGGGATTTTGGTGGCAGAATCTATACTACTATTTACACTTTCACCGGCATCTATATTACCTCGAAAACCGTGTTCGGGGCAAAATATTTTTTGAATATCTATTCCCAAAGACCTTAGACTATCAACTATATGTATATTACCAATGTTTGAGGTTTGATTGACAACCATAGCAACTCTTTTGTTTTTAACAAAACGCAAGTATTTATGAGTAAGGTTTGCAGCAGGGATAGGTGCTGCAACTTTATTTCTTTGAGCAGTTGCAATGTTCAATGAAATCGATAAGATGAATAGACTTAATAGTAATTTGGTTCTTAATTGCATTCTATTACTTATATTTATCCAAAAATAATACTAATTAATTGAATTATACTTATCACATAGCGAAGCGAATTACAATTAAATCTAAACGTAGTTTTTCAAAACTAATTGTAAAGATTGCTATTGGTGGTATTAGTTTAGGCATACTCGTTATGTTAATGAGTATTGGTATTATTAGAGGATTTAAATCGACTATTAAAGAAAAACTAAATGGGTTTTCGGGTGAAATACAAGTAAATGCTTATATACCTAATACTTTCGAAAAGAACTTTTTTATCCGTAGAGACCCTAAAGTTGAAAGTAAAATAAAATCTATTAGATCTGTAAATTCTATGTTCTCTTATGCGACTAAAGTTGCATTATTAAAAATTGGAAATAGGGTGGAACCTGTGGTTTTGAAAGGAGTTTCGGATATTAACGCTTATCATTTTTTAATACAGAGTATTGTTGAAGGTAAACGTATTGCTGAAAATAATGACATTGTAATTAGCAAACTCATAGCCAATAAATTCAATTTGAAAGTAAATCAGACCGCATTATTCTATTTTGCGGATCAGCAAATTAAAATACGTAAACTAAAAGTTGTAGGAATATACGAAACAGGAATAGATGAACTAGATCGTACTACTATAATTTCAGATTTGAATCTTATTCGTTCGGTAAACGATTGGTCGGAAAACCAAACTGGTGCTTATCAATTATCAATATCACCAAACCAAGAAATAGATGTTGTAGTAGACCAATTAAATGATGTTTTACCTATCGATCAAAAAGCCATTTCAAATCGTGAGTTATATCCGAGTTTGTATGATTGGATAGAATTATTGAATGTTAATGCAAAAGTGATAATAATACTTATGCTATTGGTAGCTGGTATTAACATGGTTTCGGCATTACTAATATTAATTTTAGAGCGAACAGCATTTATAGGTATACTTAAAACCTTAGGTTCTGCAAATTCACAAATTCGAAGAATATTTGCTTATAATGCTACTTATTTAATAGGCTTAGGATTATTACTAGGAAATACATTAACTATTTTACTCTCCCAAATTCAAATACACACACACATATTTAAGCTCGATCAACGATCATATTTCATGTCGTATGTGCCAATAGATATGGATGTAATGGATTTTGTATGGATAAATATTGGAACATATTTAGTATGTATGTTTTTTGTATTTATTGCTTCATTCCTAATTACAAGAATTACACCGCTTAAAGCAATACGTTTTAGTTAAGTTTTTTCAATTGATATTTCACTCCAATATTTCCAGCTTTCTTACCTCTATTAAAAGCATTTATATCAATTTCATAAATAATTAAAGAATCAGATTTTAAATCATATTCATAATAATTACCCTCGTTTTTATTATTCGACAAGAATACTGTATTTCGAACAGAAGAATTTCTACATAATTCAGATAAGCAGAAAGAGTAGTTTTCTATACTACCTAAATTGCTTATATGTCCAACAGTACTAAAGGTTATAGTGTCATTACCTAGTAGATAACTTCCAGCAAAATATTTTTTATTAATAAAAGGTAAGCAATATGTGCTTAGTAGAGTAGCTTCAGGAGAGTTTAAATCTTCTGAAGTAATTTTTTTGAAAACTTGTTTTTCACCAGTTTCTATATTAATGATTTCGAGTTTATTGCCATTTAGTTTTAAATCAGCATTTTTAAAATGACCGAAATAGTTTTTTATTACTAAATGGTCTTTATCCATAAATTCCAAAGGACCAGAGTTTATATTTCCTTTGAAATTAATTAAGGTATAATTTGTATCGTTATCAGGTATTACAAATTCAATATTATCACCAGTATAGTCGATTAAGTTTTTTTGTTCAGAAATATGATTATAGAAATCTTCTTTAATCCAATGTCCAATAAAATCGGAATTAATTTTTTTATCAGAACTACATGAACTTATTAATATATAAGTTAGAAATATTGATAAATATCTTTTCATATTATAATTTTTTTGCTTCATTCCAGAAAATATCCATTTCAGCAAGGCTCATATCCTTTAAGGCTTTACCTTGTTCTTTGGCTTTTTCTTCTAAATATTGAAAACGTTTGATAAATTTTTTGTTTGTTTTTTCTAATGCATTTTCAGGATTAATATTAATAAATCTTGCGTAATTTATTAATGAAAATAGCAAATCTCCAAATTCTTTTTCAGCATTTTCTTCGTCTATTACTTCAGCAGTTACAGTGTTAAAGTGCTCTCTAAATTCTTGCATTTCTTCTTCCACTTTTTCCCATACTTGTTCTTTCTTCTCCCAATCAAATCCTACACCACGAGCTTTTTCTTGAATTCTAGAAGCCTTTACCAAAGCTGGTAACGAAACAGGAACACCACCCAAAACTGATTTATTACCTTCTTTTAGTTTCAGTTGTTCCCAATTTCTTTTCACATCTTCTTCGTTATGAACAACAACATCACCGTAAATATGAGGGTGACGGGAAATTAATTTTTCGCATATTCCATTTAATACATCCGTAATATCAAACGCATTAGATTCCGAAGCGATTTTAGAATAGAAAACCAGGTGAAGCATAATATCGCCTAATTCTTTTTTTACTTCTTGAATATCATCATCTAAAATGGAATCCGATAATTCGTAAACTTCTTCAATGGTTAGATGCCTAAGACTTTCCATCGTTTGCTTCATATCCCAAGGGCATTTAGCACGAAGATCATCCATGATATTGAGTAAACGTTCAAAAGCTTGTAAGCGAGGATCCATTATTTAGTAATTAGTAATTAGATATGAGATATTAGATATTAGATATGAGATATGAGATATTAGTATATAATATTACAAAGTAATGAAAAATTAACTACATTTATTATACTAAAATCTAACATCTAATATCTTAAATTCTATTTAAATGAACAACGCCATCCAAACTGAAATAGACGCTTCCTATTTATATGCTAAGCTAGCAGAAAACGAATCGGATGAAACCATTGCGAATGTGTTTAAGCAGATGAGTGAAATAGAAGAGAGCCATGCGGTGGCATTTGCACAAAAAGCAAATATTCCAATAGAGAAATTAATGATTCCATCTTGGAGAGCAAAAACGTTAAACACAATTGGTAAAGTGTTTGGATATGATTATGTGCTTGGCGTGTTAATGGATACTGAGAAAACATTATCTAACCAAGTATTAAACGCTAAGAAAAAGAACAATATAGAAGTTACAGGAACAGAAACTAACCATGTAAAGATTTTAAGAACCATATTAGAAAAAGAAGATAATGTAAGTGGTAAACATTTATCGCGTTTTGAGAAGAGGCATCGTTCGGTAGGTGGAAATGCCATACGAGCAGCAGTATTAGGAGGGAATGATGGCTTAGTATCAAATTTTAGTTTAGTAATGGGTGTTGCAGGAGCTACCGCTG
>JACCDN010052549.1_pt1 | contig 13320 bp, 12 predicted proteins | sample 7441691 | NCBI WGS metagenome assembly JACCDN01 (sample SAMN15323439, study PRJNA562643) | freshwater metagenome | isolation source: river surface water | place: USA:Blue River Watershed | collected 2017-08-16 | reverse complement strand
CATTAATAGTAGATTTTAAATGTAAATCAGCAATAGCACCAGTACCACTTTGTTTAAATTGCCAAGGTCTTTCAGTATTAAAAGTCCAAAGAACACTTCCATCAGTACCATTACAATTTAATGTATTTGTAGTTATATTTGTAGAAAAAAGTGCGCTGGTAGTAATTCCTGTAGATGCTCTTAAAGTAGATGTTGAAATATTTATTGATTGTAATTGTCCAGTCGAAATTGATATATTTGCTATTAATGTTGCTGATGTAATATCATTTGTAGAAATATTATTAAAAGCTAATCCACCTGTGGAAAAATTAACAGCAGATAAATTACCTACTGTAATATTTGCAACTGATAAATACCCTTTAATACCGACACCACCATCAATTATAACAGATCCAGTGCTAGTATCAGTTGAAACGGTTGTAGAAAAGATATGTAAGTCTCCACCAAATAAAGAATTTTTATTAATAGATAATCCACCCAATGATGTCAATGTTCCTCCTTGTGTAAGAGAAAAAGCTGGAGAAGTATTATATATGGTTAAACCACCATAAAGCATTAGACATCCGACAGAAGAAGTTGAGACGGTTGTATCAAAAATTTCAATAGGATTGATATATGAATCAGCATCACTCATAATTTATATTAATTATATTATATAAAATAATAAAATAATAAAAATTAATGTAATGATTTGTATATTTTAGTAGATAATGCTTTACCGATTTTTCGATTGTTAATAATAATATTAGACAACATAAATTCTTTATCCACGATATCAATTATATTATTGTATTGTAATATTAAATTGTTCATATTAATATACAACTTTGATAATTCTAAAGCAATATTCATAGAAACACCGGAAATAGTATTTAATTGATGAGCAAAAATATTATCATTAATTTTATCTTTCTTTTTAACAAGCGAAACTACAACATTATTATTCAATATTTCAAAATCGTTATTATAAAATTTTTTAAAAAGTAATAATATATGATCAAAGGAATCTTGTTCATTTTCAGTAATTAAAACTTTATAATTATGTTTAAAAATCAAATTTTGAATAGCACCATTAATATTAATTGGAGTTTTATATTTTTTACCTTCTATGAGATACATAATTTTAGAAGCATCATTAGTAGATTCTAATAATCTTTGTTTTTGTTCTCTAAATCGCGAATCTGTGATACTTGAACACAAATCTGATATACTTTTTCTTTCAATAATAAGTAATATAGAGTCATCAGAATTATATATAATAAAATCACCAATTTCCAAATTTAATATAATAAAAGATATATTTTCAAAATTATATATTATATTATGATCAAATTCTTGTTGGAATTTAATAGATAGTAAATTAATAAAAAAGTGCTCTCTATAATCAATTTTTAATAGCATAATTGTTATTTGGTAATATAAAAAAAAAATGAATTTAAATTGTAATAATTAATATATTGTATTGTAGTAAAAAAGAACCAAAATATGAATTTTAACAAAGAAGTAGTTAACGTTATTAGCGAGTTTCTGAGTAAAATCAAAAGTGGATTTGAGGTTGAATTCAGATTTGGAAGTTATTCACGTAGTGAACGTATAAAAGATAAAAGAGAATTTAAAAGTAGTATTAGTACAGATGTATATTACAGATTGAAAATGGCATTTAATAAGCAAAATTTTGAAAAAGTAGTTATAAACACGAACGAATCTATATATGAAATTGATAATACAAAAATCAAAAAAATAGTTGAAAACGGGAATGAAACATTTGTAAATAAAAATAGTTTGAAAAAATATGATATATATGATTATGATTTCAGAGTAGCATTGTCATCTGAAAAAATAGTAAAAAAAATTGATGTATCACACTTAACTCCAGTTATTGTAAGAAATAAAGAAAGAATAACGTACAAACTACCAATAGGAAAGCTGGATTTGACAATTGTGAATGAAACACAATATGAAGCAGAATTGGAAATTGATTCAAAAGATTACAACGAAGTTGTAAAATATATACAAATTATATTACAAATTATCAATAATAATTATATCGTTATATCAAATGACGAAAAGAAATATGTATTGAATGAATATAAAAACATTGTAAAAACGCATTATTTTATCGGAGCGCAACCAGAAACATTACAAAAAGCAAGCATATCAAATTTGTATAAAGAGGTGTATTCTGTAACGGATAAAGCTGATGGAGATAGAATGTTATTGCTAATTGATAATGGAAAATTTATATATATGATTGATAATAATCTGATAAATATATATAAAACAAATATAAAATCAAGCGTATACAAATCGTGCTTGATTGATGGAGAATTGGTAAGAAAAGATGGAAAGATGTATTTTTTCGCATTTGACTTGATAGCTTATAATGGTATTGATATAAGAGGAAATTTAGAATATAAATTAACAGAAAGATTGAATCGTTTGAATGATATAATTAAAAAAACAGAGTCAAGTGAAATGTATATAATTAATATGAAAAAATTTTATTTTAAAAATGTTTTTTTGGGTTCTGAAGTTTTATTAGAAAATCAGAATGAAAATTATGAAAATGATGGATTGATATTCACACCTATCAATGATCCATATCCAATAAATAAAAAATGGCAAAAACTATTAAAATGGAAACCAGCTTATATGAATACAATAGATTTTTATTCTGTGAAAGGACAAGATAACGTGTGGAAATTGTATGTTCAGCACAATTCCAAAAATCAAACCCAAAAAACAAAAAATCAATCAAACTTAGCATTATTTGATATTAACGAATTGTGTGGAGAATCTGAAAAAGTGGATGTGATAACATTTGAAACACAAATAGACCCAACACTTTTAGATCCAACGACAAGTGAAACATATAAATCAAATACGGTAATAGAATTTAAATGGGATAACACAGTTAAAAAGTTTATTCCGTTAAGAACTAGATGGGATAAAACAGCAAATCCTAAAAAACACGGAAATTTTAGCGCAATAGCTTGTGATATATGGAATAATATACAAAATCCAATAGAGAAAGAATTGTTATTTAAATTTACGACATTTAACAAAACTGATTTTTTTTTTGAACGAATGAAGAGATTTCACAATAAAATAAAGGAATATTTATATAATACATATTCTAATAATTGTAATTATTTATTAGAATTATGTTCTGGAAGAGGTGGTGATTTACATAAATGGAAATATAATAATATAAAAAACATTGATTGTTATGATAATTCTGATAAAAATATAAATGAATGTATAAAAAGAATAGACCAAGTTGGGTTTAAAGGTAATATTAATTTATATAATCTGGATTTGAATTCAGAAAAAGCATTAGATATAATATTAAAAAATAGAAATGAAAAGTATAATGTAATTTCTTGTCAATTTGGATTACATTATTTTTTCCAATCAGAGAACTCAATTGAGAATATTTTAAACATTTTTGAACAAAATATAAATGATAATGGGTATGTTATATTAACATTTGTTGATAAAATTGAATTGTTAAAATTATTTGGAGAAAAAGATTTTATCGTAGCAGAAAAAGATAATGAGATTATATACTATTTGAAAAGGGATCGAAAAAACAATACTATAAAAATAATACTAAATGGTAATAATATACTAGGAGAAGGATCAGAAGAATATATTATAGATTTTGATAATTTACTTGAAAATTTTACAAAGCATAATTTTGAATTAGTTGAAACATATTTATTTAGCGATGATAAAAATTCTTACCAATTATCACAATATGAAAAGGATATTTCTTACTTGAATAGATTTTGTGTATTTAAGAAAAAATATAATAACGAACCAAAATTAAATGAAAAAGAATGTCATCAAATATCAGAATTGAATATTGAAAACACTTCAATACAATTACTAGATGACAGCATAACAGCTATAAAAATATTTGATAATAATGAATTATTAGATATATTAAATTGTATTGAATATAAATATATTTATGACGAAGATGTAAATAACAAACAAATTGAAACATTTGAAGACATACTATATTTATTTAAAATATATAATATAAAACATACCCCTATTTTTGTCAAAGATCCAAGCGATTTTGATATAGAACAAGATAATGTTATATTTTTTACATTTTATAAACACGTTGTAGAAAAAACTAATACAGACCAAGTTGTATTTTATAATAATTGGTATATTCTTTTATATAAAGATAAAATAGTAAGAAATATTGATTACACTGCTGAAAGTAAAATTGAAGTTGAAAGTAAAGTTGAAGTTGAAAGTAAAGTTGTAAACAAAGTTGAAAGTAAAGTTGAAGTTGAAAGTAAATTGGAAAAATTTAAAAAAGAAATTTCTGAAAAGATTACCATTGTAAGATTAAAAGAAATTTTAAAAGAATTACATTTAAAAACATCTGGAACAAAATCTGAAATGATTAGTAGAATTAATGAATTATAAATATAACTGACTTGGCAACCTTAGTGTGATTGTTATTGGTTGTAAATATCGTTTTTACGATTTGACACGACTTGAATAAAGTTTGGTTTGATAATTTTATAAATATTTATAAAATTATTTTTAAATGTTTTGATGTATTTATTTTTCAAGTCGTAAAACGGACACCTTAAATCACACCCAATGTCAATGTTTTTAGATTCAAATAGTAGAAATGTGTATTAAAAATGTTTAGAACAAGCACAATTAATTTATACGTATAATTCTGATGAAAAAGAATTATTTAGAATGTATCCAAAGAAATAATATAAATATGTATAATCACTTGGAATGGACGAATTATAAATAAGTGAATTTAAAATTAAACGTTAGTGTAATATATAATTATGTATTGTGTATCTGAAAAATCGAATAAAGATTACATCTTGAATAAAGATCCTGTAAAAATTTTAATTACACCAGAAGAACATTTAAAATTTTTTAATTATTCAAAAACGTTAAATGAATATAGAGATAAAATAGATAAAATCAATCAAGAAGATTGGAAAAGAATACGTTGGTATATTAATGATTATGATTTTATTGTTAGAGATCCTATAATAAACAGAGCATTTTATAAATATTGGGAAATGATTTATACATTTGATTTGATAGATACAAACGAAAAAGTATTACATTGCGCAGAAGCTCCTGGAGGATTTATACAAGGAACAAATATGTATTATAATATAAACAATAAAATAGATATAAATAACAAAACAGACGACAACGAAGAATTTACATTGGTATATAAAAAAAAGATTGAAAAGAATATATATAGCATATCGTTAAATAACGAAATACAAAAATATAAACTATATAATTTACCAACGTATAATAAGAATGTAATTACTAAAAATGTATATATAACATATGGAAAAGATAATACAGGAGATATAAATAATATAGACAATGTATATTATATAAAAAATAAAAATAAAGAATTCAATTTTATAACTGCTGATGGAGGATTTGATGAAGGTATAGAATTTAATAACAAAGAACAATTACATTATAAATTAATCATTAGTGAAATATTGTGTGCGTTGATATTACAAAAGAACAATGGTAATTTTATATTGAAAATGTTTGATATATTTACAGAAACAAGTTGTCATTTATTATATTTATTATCACTGTGTTATAATAATATTACAATATACAAACCATCAACAAGCAGACCAACAAATTCTGAGAAATATATAATTTGTAAAAATTTCAATATAAATGAAGATAACAAAAATGATTTGATAACATTTTTAAAATGTATTATGGAACGTTTAAGCGGAGAACATAAATATATATCTGTAAGAATGTTTGAAAAATTACCAATAGATTTTATGAATAATTTGTATAAAATAAATTCTCAAATAACGTTTAAACAATGTTCTTTTTTAAAAAAAGCGATTGTATTAGCAAATGACTCTGTATTTATAAAACAATATGATAAAATTTTAGAAAATTCTATTAATAAAAGAAATGAAGTATATAATCAATGGAAAATCAAATATAAATTACCATAATACCTAAAGATTATTTCCGTTGCGTGAAATTTTAATATAATAAACAAATTGGAAAATATTCATTAAAAACATGATTACTAAAATTGCCATAATAGCATATAAATAAGGTTGTATTTTTTCTAATGCTATACTTACTAATAAATTAATCATATATGTGATTTTTTTTTTATTATGAATTTTTTTGGTTTCATTATATAATAATGTTATTGTATCTTTTGTAAGATCACTTAATAGTGAAGACATATTTGTGATATTGTAATTAAAATATAAAATAAAATTGAATTTTAATTACATATCACACAAATACAATTATGAACAATTTATTAAATGCGTTAAAATTGTTAAATTATAATAAGAATAATTTTAATACACGATTACATGAAAAAAATTTAGAAAATTTGATAAAAAAACATGGATATAAATACAAGTTGCACCCTAATGGAAAACAAAATCCACCAGATATTAGAGTATATTATGGAAATGATGATTTTGTAGATATAGAATGTAAAAGTTGTCAAAAATATTATAAACCCATGTGGAATTCGACTTATCCAAAAAGTGATAATATAATATATATTTATAATAATAAAAGTGATTTAGAAACTATAATATTTAACGGAGAAGAAATCGTTACAGACAAAGTAAAAAATATATTAGAAGAATACAAGTTATTAAACAAAGAATTACAGAATAATATTAATGCGAAATTACAAGAATTAAACGATTTGGAAAATCCTTATAAAATGAGAGTATATGCTAGAAATATGTTTGTACAAACATCAAATTTAGATGCTAGTAAATCTGAAGAATATTTTAATAATGTTTTAAATAAATACAAATGACATAATTAAATACAAATGACATAATTAAATACAAATGACATAATTAAATACAAATAAATGAAAATAAATATATTTGATAATTTTATAATGGAAACTTCAATTATAAAATTATCAAATGAATATACAAAAAACACTGATAAAGAAATATTAAAAAAAAATGGACAATATTTTACATTAGATAAATATTTATTAGAACAATTATTAAGTAAATTAGAGTTTAATGATAATATGAGTATATTAGAACCATCTTGCGGTACTGGTATGGTTTTAAATGAATGTTTAAAAAAATGTGATATGCCAATTCAGAGAGTTAACGTAAACTTTGATTGTATAGAAATAGATAAAAATATATATACAAAAGTATTACCAATATTTAAAGAATATGGTTCACGTATTAATTTTATAAACGATGATTTTTTAAAAATAAAATCAGATAAAAAATATGATTTGATAATTGGTAATCCACCATATTTTGAAATTAATAATAAAAATATAGATTCACAATTTTCAGAAATTATGTATGGTAGAACAAATATATATTCATTATTTATATATAAATGTATAAAATTATTAAAAGATAATGGAATATTATCCTTTATAATTCCGTCAACTATATTATCTGGTAAATATTTTTCAAAATTACGAGAATTTATAGTAAAAGAATGTAATATAATTGATATTATAAAATTTGATAATGTTAATTTATTTTCAAGAGCTTTACAATCTGTTATTATTCTCAAATTACAAAAAACATCTTTTCCAGATAAAAATGTAAACAAATTTACCGATATAAATAAATTTACATTAACTCTAAATAATAATATATTCTTTGTAAAAAACAAAGATAAATTAGATTTTAATAATACTACTACGATAAATTTATTAAATTGTAAAGTGAAAACTGGTAATATCGTATGGAATCAAAAAAAAGAATACTTGATTAATAAATGTCAAGATTGTTATCCTTTAATATATGCCACAAATATAAAAAATGGAGTTTTGAGTTTAAGAGACAATGAATCAAATGAATCCGACGAAAAGAAACAATATATGAAATACGACCATAAATATTTAGAAACTGGACCATTTATTTTAATAAATAGAATTATAGGAAATAATCCAAGGAAATTGAATATATACTTTGAAAAAAACAATACATCATATTTTATTGAAAATCACGTTAATATTATTAGTGGAAGTTTAGATAATTTGACAAAAATATATAATAGTTTAAACAATGAAAAAACAATAGTATTTATAAAGGAATTTATTTGTAATACACAATTATCACAAGAAGAATTGGAAAATATACTACCTATATACAATTAATTTAGGTGTGTTCATTTTTAAAAATTATTTTATAATATAATAATAAATAAATGTCTCAAGAGCCTACTGTTATTCAATTAAATTCTGAAAACTCTATACAATTTTTAGTTCAGTATATTGAACTTGCTCAAAAAGCAGGTGCTTTTGAATTAGCCGAATCAGATGTATTAAAAAGATCAATTGACATCCTTGTTAATAAAGTTGTAGATAATGAAATTTCGGAAGATAATGCTAAAGTTTTTGTTATTAGAGGTATTTTAAAAGGTCAAAAGGCAGGTGCTTTTACACTCAATGACGCAAGTCTATTACATAAAGTAATCACGTTTATTAATACAAGTACGTCTAATGTTCAAGTTCAACCTACCCCAAATATTACACAAACGTATAAAAAAGCTGAAGAAGAGCCGGCTCCAGATTTTGATTTATCAGAATTGAGTGATAACGTTCCGTTAATTATATAATTTTTATTCTATAACTTCCATCATAATTTGATCCAGTTTTATTTAGATAAATTCCATCAGAAATTGGCCAAGTAATATTTAAAGAAATATCTGTTGAATATCCTGGAGATGATACTAAACGATTTATTTGAGCAAGACGAGTAGAATTATTTTTTGTAATATTAAAAATTCCAGAAGGACCGTTTAATATTAAATTAGTGATAGTTATAACAAAACTACCACTTTGATTTGTTGATATCAATGTTAAATCTGTATTTGTTAATGTAATAGTTGATAATACTATACCCAACGAATCTACATAATTTTTTGTCGCAGCATCTTGTAATAAAATTGGATCTTTAACATTTGTTATATTTTCTAAATCCATATCTATTAACGACGTTGTTATAACAGAATTACCAACACTTGAAGATTCTAATATTATATTATGAGCTTCTCCTCCATCAATGTATATATTTCCCTCGTATGAAACACTCATTATTATATAAAATATAAAATAATAGTTGTTATATAACTAACTATCTAAATTTCATGTGGTAATAAAAAAATGAATTTAAATTGGTAATTGTTATATTCAAAATGAATCGTAATATTGATATAAAAAGCATTTTAAAAAACTCTTTAAAACCTATTTTGGAAGAATATAATAAATGTATTATTGACGATTCTAATAATGTATATATTGACAACACTTATCATATAATTCCTAATAATAATAACAAGTTTTTTTTATTTATCACTAATAAAAAAAAATATGAACAATACAAATCTGGTAATATTTTATATTTTTTTCAAAATGATAATACATTAACTGATTTTTATTTTGAAACTTCATTAGAATTTGAAAATGAAATATTATTTGAAGGATATCTGTATAATGACAATACAAGTTATTTAATAAGCGATTTACTTTACAATAATTCGGTTGTTATCAATGAATACACTAACAGATTTAAAAATATAAAAAAATTAATAACATCAAATATTTTCCAAAATTGTACTATAAATTTCAATCTTCATTGTAATTTTATAAATACTTCACAAAATATAAACATATTTATAAATAATTTTATATATAAAAACGAAATCGTATCTATGGAACACATAAAAGGTTTGACTAAAACAAGAATTTTATTAAAAAATAACAAAGATAACGTAGCTGTAAACAAACGATTAGAAAAAACAAAATACACAGAAGTATATAATGTGTATAATACAGAAAATGGTAATAAAGAAGGTGTTTTATATGTAAAAAATATTCAGGAATCAAAAATATTGAAAAATATGTTTATAAAAGATTCTTGTGTAATTGTTAAATGTATATTCAATAAACAATTTAATAAATGGAAAATTGTTTAGTTATAATTTCATAATTAAAATAAACTATATAGTTAATTATGAAAGTTATTGTATGTATTATGGCATCTGATTCCCCAGAATATAATGCTTTTAAAAACGAATGGATTAAAAATATAAATTATATAAAATCTAAAAAAAATACTTTTGATTTTTATTTCGTGTACGGTGGAAATGTCGAAAATGTTGTAAATAGTGACAATTATACTGATATATATTATAAAATTACTGAAACTATCCCAAACATGCTTAGAAAAACTTTACAATTTTTTGAATACATAAATGAAAGTAAAATTAATTTTGATTTTTTATTACGCACTAATTTATCAACACTATTTGACTTTGAAAAAATGAAAGGATGGTTTTCGCATACTTCTGTAAATTATGGATTTTTCGGAGGGAGTTTAATAGATGGGTTTGATGGTTCCAAAACAAGAATTTCAGGTACAAATATGGTATTTTCTAAAAATGTTGTAGATATTATTATTACTCACCAAGACCGTTTTCCTTATATGTATAATGAAGATGTAGAATTAAGTATGATGGTATTTTCAAATTTAAACAATTGTAATCATAAAACTATATCACGTGTTGATTTTTTGGATAATAGTATCGTTTTCCAAAAATGCCCAATATTTTACAATGACGTATTTTGTTTCAGATTTAAAAGCTCTAATAGAGAAAATGATGTGTTTTATTACGCAAATGTTTTACAATATATTATTATAAATAATAACAATCTTAATACTACATTTATTTCAGATTATATTAATGGTAAATCCGTTTCAGAATCCAGTGCTAATTTGCTCATTCTTAGTGAAAAAATATGGTGTATTGAAAATGGAAGAGCTTGCCACAGAATTGATAATGAGTAGTTTATTAAAAAAAAAATGAAAAATAAATACAACTACGATTATAACAAATGGCTAAATTATGTTCAGCAATAATTAGAAATAGTAAATTTTGTAAGAATTTTACAAGCACTGATACAATGTATTGTCATATTCATAATAAATACGATAATTTACAAAAAGAGTATAGATACGAACCGAAAAAAATTAAAGAAAAATCAAATAACAATATATTAATATTATCATTGTTTATATTTTTTACGACATCATTAACAATATTAACAAATAAACCATATCTTGTTGAAAAGATGGCGATTGGAGTATATAATAATTATAACATTTTGATTCATTTAGTAAAAACAAATGATGTATATGAAAAAATCAATAATTACGTTATGGGTATGTATAGTAGAACCAAAACATTTTTTGAGCAATAATTTAATTATAATTATATATTTTTTTTATAAAGTATAATTATAAATGAACAGAGAAACAAACCAAGGAGTTTTAAGAGAATTTAACAAAACAATAGATGATCCATGTGCTATCCAACAAAGAAATAATGATAATACAAAAAAGTTTAAATTCATAACTACTAATCATATAGATTTAATAAATGCTAAAACAGATTATAATTTTTTCGGAATGACTATGAGAGATCATTTATTCGTACCTGGAGAAAAAATGGATGATTATTCGTCATTAATACAAGGAACATCTGGAAATATAAATACAAATTGTAATATAAAAAGTGGATTTGGAGCATTACCATTAAATATTCCAAGCAAATACCAATCATCACATGGAGATACAGATATTGAAACTGGTTTGAGAAATTTAACAGAATCTAATAGAAATTCATTAAATCCACGAGAATCATCGTTTCATGAAAGATCGTTTTATTTGTTTAATGAAAAATTTGGAACAGAAGTACCAAATCCGTTGAGAAGTGTTGAAAATTGGCCGCGATCAGGGATGAGTGGTAGATTCTATAAACAAATGTAAATTTATTGACTAAATTTTCTCAAATATATAGGGAAACGCGCTTTTTTGCTTTTATTATCAATTTCAAAGTATTTTATGGTTATGATACTACCAATAGGAAATTCTTTTTTATAATTATTTCTTTCATCGTCATTGAATCCAGATCCAACTTCAAATTCATTATCACCCAATGATTTTTTAACCCATTTAACTGTTAGAGCACCAAGAACGTTTGAGTATTTTCCACTGCCAAATTTATGACCAATTATTCTAACTTCATCATCAAGAAAATCTTTAACTTTTAACAAAGTTTTTGAACGTTTGTTTTCATAATAACTACCAGGTTCGCGCAACATTGATCCTTCAGCATTGTCATTAACTAAATCTTTGTGAATTTTATAAAATTGTTCCATACTTTTTATTTTTGTATGTTTTACAATTTTAATATGTGGTACATTTTTTAACGTTTGTAATAATTCATATCGTTCTTCAAATGGAAGATTTATTAATGGCAAATCAAAAACGTGAAAACTAATATTTCTCCATTCTTCGTCTACTGGATTTTTTTTTCTTACCACACCCATACCTTTAAAATCTCCTCGCTTTGTATACAACTCACCATCCAACATTGTTATATTTGATGGTAATTTATTTAATATATCATTTATAAACCAACTAGGAGCATTGAATGGTTTATTATTTCGCGAAACAAACCCATTTTTTGTAAATATAGCTCTATAACCATCCAATTTTTCAGAAATATAATAACCAATAATATCTTGATTTGTATATTTTTGCGCCAACATTACTCCTTTAAATTTACCACTACCACTACTTTTTCTTGTAGAACTAGATGAAAATTCTCGAGTTCGTTTAGATGAAGTTTTTTTTTGTGACGATTTTGATTTGCGAGTTCGTTTGGATTTGCTTTTACGTTTGGATTTACGAGTACGTTTAGATTTGCTTTTACGAGTACGTTTAGATTTTGATTTGCGAGTAGGTGATCGTTTGGACGATTTTCGTTTGGATTTTGATTCGCTTTTACGAGTACGTTTAGATTTGCTTTTGCGAGTAGGTGATTTACGAGTACGTTTAGAGTTGCTTTTACGAGTACGTTTAGATTTGCTTTTACGAGTACGTTTAGATTTTGATTTGCGAGTACGTTTAGATTTGCTTTTACGAGTACGTTTAGATTTTGATTTGCGAGTACGTTTAGATTTGCTTTTACGAGTACGTTTAGATTTGCTTTTACGAGTACGTTTAGATTTGCTTTTACGAGTACGTTTGGATTTGCTGGTTGACGTCGTTTTTTGGGTTTGTTTATTATTATTTGATTTATTTGAAGAATCCCCGTGATATTTAACCCATCTATTAAATCCTTTAGAAGTCAATTTTACAATCCATAAATTACCATCATTACCACGTTTTACAGTACCACTAGGAAAAATAGTAGCAGATTCGGTTGGGCTTGGCCTAGACATTATAATAT
>JACCDN010018354.1_pt1 | contig 13321 bp, 13 predicted proteins | sample 7441691 | NCBI WGS metagenome assembly JACCDN01 (sample SAMN15323439, study PRJNA562643) | freshwater metagenome | isolation source: river surface water | place: USA:Blue River Watershed | collected 2017-08-16 | reverse complement strand
CAGGTTTGTGGATGGGTGGAACCGGTAACCGAGCTCAGCTCGGTTACTCGGACTCACCTGAGATCACCAACCTGCACTTTGACACCGTGGCCACCCTGTATGCAGATGCATTACCGGTGGACTGGTATGTCAAAGAGATCAGACTCGGTTTCTATGATCACGACAAGGTCGACATCGATTCTCATGACCTCAACCAGGTGGTCTCAGCTATCCACCAGGACTGGTCCTCTGGTAAGCGCGTGCTAATTCGCTGCCAGGCGGGCTGGAACCGATCCGGTCTAATCACCGGCTTAGTGCTGATGCGCGCAGGCTACTCGGCGGAGGATGCAATTGAGATGATCCGAGACCGTAGGTCGCACAGGGCACTATGCAACCAAACCTTTGAGCAGTTCCTAAGAGATGAGGAGACCAGCGATGTGGGTATTCACTAGCACTGGCTTTATAAGCGCAGTTAGAAAGTACGACCGTCCAAACGTAATCACCGTTCGCTCTAGAGACCGCAGGTCTCTAGAGCCACTGGTGGAGTTTGCCGGGACAGATATCAAAGTCTCACCATATGGTGACTACCCCTATCGAGCATTCATCGAACCTGAGGTCTTCACCAAGTGGGTGGCAGAACAAGCTGATGACATCGACTACGACAACTTCAAGAGCAAGGTTGGCAAAACCCGTGGCTACGAGTTCACCGATGCACTGCATAACGTTTGGGTGGCAATGCTGGCGGTCGAGGATAGCTCTAGAGAAGAATTGAAGCGACTGGGGGAAACCAATGGAAGCATTTGAGAGTTTTGTAGCACTGGCCCTTGAGTCCGAGGGCCTAGTGGTCAGTGAGGCAGTTAAGTTTAAGATTGCACTGCAGACCAAGCGCAAGGACAAGGTCGAAATTCAAGAGCACGGTTACGAAGTTGACTTGGTGGCAGCCCGTGCTGACAAGCTGGTACTGGCGTCGGTCAAGTCTTTCTTCGGGAGCTACGGTGTTTTGGCAAAAGAGGTTGCCGGCGTGTCTGGCGGCTCTGGTGACAGCGGATACAAGATGCTAAACCGCCCAGAGGTCAGGGAAGGCATCCTTGCCGAAGCCGCAAAGACATATGGTTATGCCGAAAATCAGGTGGAGTTCCGACTTTACGTTGGACACTTTAGGAGCGTCCAGCAGGAGTTGGAAACCAGGGACTGGTGCGCGAGTCAGTTTGTTGGCTCAGGGCCGATAAAAGTCTGCAGCGTGGACGAAATTGTGGGAGTGGTCAAAGCAAAAGCAGAGAGCAAGACCTACCTTAACAATCCCGCTCTCGTGGCCCTAAAGGTCCTGCAGGAAGCGGACCAATACTCAGTCAAAAAGGCTAAGCACCAAGAACAGAATCAGAAGCAAAGTAAAACCATCTGAGGGAGCGCGGGTGACCCACTGAAATCAAAAGGGTCGATTCTTCATACTGAGCAGGCTAGGCGAAATTGGCCACTCTTTCTGCAACAAATAAAAAACAGTCGAGTTAGCCATACCCGGGGTCAGTAGCTCTCCTCACCAACAGATTAGATCGAAAGAACAAACCATGAAAAAATTAGCTATCGCCTACAGCGATGCCTACCTAGGTTGGCGGTTGGGATCCGGGGACGGATCCCACCCAACCAACCCGGAGCGAGCTCGCATTGCTGTTGAGCTACTCACTCAGGAACTACCATCCCAAAGCTTCGAAGTCATTGAACCAACTGTTCAAGACGGTGATCGAGAGAAGTTAGAGCTCGTCCACTCCAAGGGCTATGTGGCCCAGGTTTTGGACCAGGGAATCTCAAGCGAGTGGACTGGCACCAAGCCAGAGCTTGGCCACATTGCACTGCATATGTTTGCTGGCACAGCACGTTTGGTCGAGAAGATTGCAGCCGGAGAAATCAAGGTTGGCTTTAACCCACAGGGAGCTAAGCACCATGCACAGAAGAGTAAGAGCGAAGGCTTTTGCGTATTCAACGATCACGCTTGGGCTGCCCTTGAGTTCAAGAGATTGGGACTAAAACCTCTCTACATCGATTGGGATGTCAACGCGGGAGACGGAGTGCAAAACCTCTTGGCAGATACCGACATCCCAACCTTCTCGATTCATGGTCACGGCATCTACCCAACTCACAATGACACCTGGTCCCGAGAGAAAAGCGGCCAGGGCAACTATGAATACTCAAACCCTGATCAGCACTGGTACAACTACAACCTTGCCCAGGGTCAAGGTGACGAAGCATTCAAGTGGGCTATTGATCTAATCGCCGAGAAGGTTGACGAGTACCAACCAGATGTGATCCTGCTTGCCGCTGGTGCTGATGGTCACGAGGGAGAGCGCTGGGGTATCAAGTACACCTATGAGGGTTTCAACTATGCAGCCAACAGGATTGCGAAGTTAGCCAAAAGACACTGCCAGGGCAGAGTGCTCATAGGAGGCGCTGGCGGGTACCAGCCGCATACCCACACTCCAAGAATCTGGGCGGATGTTGTTAGTCGAGCGTTTGCCAATATATAGAAGCTACCCAGAAAAAGTCCAAGCCCTCTACTAGATTGGACTCAATTCGAATTGGGGGAAATTTGTACAATCCTGACAACCATGAGTTACCGGACCACGAAGACCAGAGTTTGATTGACTATGTCTGGGAGTATGCGGTCGGATCTTTCATCCATGTGATTGGGGTCAATAGCGAGGAATGGGAGCTAGATCACTCACCTCAGGTTTCCCTTGATTTCTGTACACCATTCAAGTACAGCGCAGATTTTCATCTCTTAATGTGGCCGGAAGATAGCCACCAACCCCTACCTGATATTTCATTTGATTTTGTCGAGTTAGATAAAACTCATCCCAAGTCTTCGAGCCTAAGGTCAGAAATCGCCGGCTTGTTGGATTTGAGTGATGCTGACTACTGGCTGGACAGTTGGTGCGATAGGGCCAGGGACTCTGATTTTGACAAATTGTTCATCCAGCGCTGGGCTTATGTGAGGTACGAGTGGAAGATTCGTGGCTTTGAAGGTCTGACCTTAAAGCATCTGAAGGAAAATCTGGAGCTTATTGATTGGTCAAAGGATTTTTCGCTTTCGGCAGGCGAAGAAGCAGCTGAGATCTTCGAGTCATTTGAGTCATTCAAGGATCATTACATTGAATATGAGAGCCTCCGATACGTCGACGCTGAGTTAGGTGCGCAGGTCTCAATGCAGACTTATCGTGAAAATCCCACTGAGGACTTAGCACTAGACGCCGCATATAACCTTCACAGGCTGGGCGGTCCTGAACTAGCAAGTTTCCACTTCCCAAATCTCGATTTGTGTGGGTCGTGCGGAGAACCTTCACATCTTGGAACGGAAGCAACTTGCGAATCCCGCCTTGCCACGTTGTGGCTTTAAGTCAGTTGTCAGCGAGCATGTGAGAAGGGTAAGACTCTAATGGTATTTGGAAAGAAGAAGAAAAAGGATGGACACCTCCCCCTGGTTTGCCCATATTGTGCTGAGGTTGATTCCAGTTGGTTCACGGAAGAAAACAAAGAGTCCATACCGATCTGCACATCTTGCAACCTTAATTTGATGCCAACGGACTTAAAGGCCATCCTTGCCACGGGCCGTCTGCCCGAAGGCCTCAATCTTGAACCTGAGGTTGCGCTCAGGTCTTCGTTTTCGGTTTTGACGATTCTCTGGGCCTACCTCAATACGCTGGGCGAACCTGTGGTCGCAGAGTCGCCGGTTAGCTGGGATGTTTGGAATCCTGAGGACTACGGAGAGTGGCCGGTAATTTCTAGTGGCGCATTTTCCAACACATTCCAGGACTCTACTCAGCTAGGCTGCGAGCCGCTGGGCAGCCTAACGGAGCATTTCCAATACCTCTGGTTCGTTCGCTCGAACCTACTCTGGCGCGTAAATGAGGGAGTTGGAGAGACAACAGTCAGCCTTTGCCCCAAAGACGACATGGCCATGCTGAGTCCCAACAACTATCAAGCGCTGCTTGACTACGTTGAGCAAATCCGCGAACCCATTTCTTTCGTGCCTGCCTGGGCGCTAATCGATCGATTGCTCGAGCTGGTAGCAAAGAATCCACCTACTCTTGGAACCAACCATTTGTTCGGTGTCGAGGTTACTATGCACACAATGAGAAGCCTAGGAATTCATGATGCTTCTTACTTCAAGCAATCGGACTACTACAAGAGCCAAGCGCGGCTAAAGATTGATCCAAGTACAGAGCTGCTGCCCTTTGGGCCGGATAACGCAAAGAGGCTTTATCCAAAGCCAGGCGCTGGTGTTGCGGCTTTAGGGCCGTTTGACGTGAAGGTGCGGGTGGTCGGATCTTCAATCACTGAGACAAAGTTGACTCTTGTGCACTCTTATTCCCTCAAATTGCTGGTCGAGGCGGAGAGTGCCGAACAGGCCGAAGCCATGATGCGCAATAAGTTCTTTGACAAATTTGGGCTAACGATCATGGAGCGCACCGGACAGAACTTCCTTCTTGATAAGACCAGAGGTGTTGACTGGGACCTGGATTCGAGTACAAACAAAGAGTCAGCTCTTTTCTCCAAGCTTGTAGATCTTAGGATTTCCCCCTCAGACGATTGGGAGGGAACCGCATGGCAATCAAGATGTTCATAGGTGCGGGAGATTGACCATAAGGCCCTGCGCGCAGTTTCTAAGGATTTAGATTGGCTTCCTGAGATCGAGGCCGGTCTTGACCTGGAGGTCTAGCAACATTGAGACGGGGAAAACGGCTGTCCTGTGAACTTTGATTTATGACATCTGTTCCGGAAGGCTCAGTAGAGCAAAGGCCCTGACTTTGTTGGCGGTCTGATCATGCTTTGTCATGCGGTTGAGCAGATGCAGTGCGACGCCGGTTGTCATGCCCGAGTCCTGATATCTCAATACATTTACGAAATTGATTGTGAGCGACATGTGCTGCTCACTCGAGAGCTCCCCGTAGCGCAAGCCCTCCCACTCAACATCCCCGAATAGTTCAAGCCCAACCTTGTAGTAATCTCGCCCACCCCCGTAGATTTCCTGCAAGTAGGTTTCAAAAGACGGATCACTGAGGATCTGCTACATAGCATCAGCGCCCAGAGCAATTAAAAATGTCAGACCTCCTGTGTAGATTGCGACACGGAGGTTGGAATGATATTGAGTATTGAAGGGCAGTTAGTAAATGCCTACATCGAGCCACAGTTTTACGAAGTGGCTGGCGGGTCGATTGTGACCATAGAGTTTGACGCCTGGGAAAGTGTCCCGAAGCTACGAAAGCACATCCAGGGTGATCTAAGGGCAGTTCGAGTAGCGCGCTTTTGGAACTTCACCGGCTACATGCCACTTTTAGACCTGAGGTTCTTGGTGGGCAACTACAAGCTAACGAAGCAGGATCTTTTGATCGATGCAAATACCAGCCCGGCACCAGTTGCGTTCGAGTGGGTTGGCTGGGAAGCCGACAAAGAGATAGGAGAAGACGAGTACGAAAGTGGCGAGACCTATTACGGTCACGCGCTGCCGGAGGACATCGACTCAATGCGATACGACGGCCCGAGTGATTACGAAGTCTTCTTCGCATACCCACTGTTCTCCATGCCTAAAGAACTGCAGAAAGCAACGGCAGGTCACTAATGACGATTCGTTTGGTGCTTGGTGACATCACCACCCTCGAGGTTGACGCAATTGTCAACGCTGCCAACTCTGAGCTTGTGCCTGGCGGTGGTGTTGATGGAGCGATCCACAGAGCTGCCGGAGTTGGGCTGTTCTCTGAACTAAAGGCTAGACACTCTGTCCTCCCTCCAGGTGAGGCCATCATCACGGACGGATACCGTCTTCCCGCCAAGCACGTCATCCACACCGTTGCTCCGATGTGGATTGAAGGACTGGACAACCAAGTTGAGATTCTTTCGGACTGCTACCGAAACGCTTTACGCGCGGCTAAACGCAGTGGCCTCAAGAGCATCGCTTTCCCATCCCTTGGCACTGGAGCTTTTGGAATACCGAAAGAGATCGCTATGCCAACCGCACTAAACGCCATCTCACTCGAGTTGCAGAATTCACACAGTGATATAGAAGTAACAATCTGCTGCTATACCCAAGAGGATCTCGAGTGGTATGAGTCTGTCGCCCATGAGCTAGGCGCCCTCAAAGAAGATGGCGGTTTGGTAGAGGTCAGCCAACTCTTGCCAAAGTGTCCAATCTGCTTTCATCCACTAAAGCGAATCATCTATGGCATGCCATCCAGAGAAACCCTAGAGGACCAAGACAACATCTATATAGGTGGCTGCATCGTTATGGGCGATGATCCTGACCTTGGTTGTAAAAACTGCGATTGGCGGGGCTTCATCGGTGACATTGACTTGATTGAAGGTGAGTGGGTGGCTCTAGTTGTTGACTTAGGGCGCAAGCGCTTTGTCGCTGGCGCTATCTACGACGCAGGTCAGCCGCGGTCAGCCTTAATGCTTACTCCTGGGATACCGGAGTTTCAAAGAGGGTTTACAAACGAGTGGCTCGGGGAGCGCATCTCAAACTGCCAGGAGCCCAGCTTCTGGCTTGGCAATCGCAGCGAGCTAATGGACGGCTCCTTTCACGATATTCTCATGCGCTATCCAAGAGTCACTAAAGAGGTGATGGAATTTGTGGGGTTCAAGACCATAAATGAGCTCCCTGAATATCGTTGCCATTGACAAACAATTATCGGATTCGAATAAGAGCGAGAAGAACTGGGCAAAAAACACGGCTGAGGCCTGACGATAGGAAACAGAGCTTTTTCCCAGTCCGATCCCTTAATCGCCCATCGCACAATAACCTAGATGTGAATAAAGAGTGGGGGGATCTTTGACCAACAATGAAGTAATCGCGATTAGCAAATGTGAGATTGAGTTTCTCCCAGGAACAAAGGCTTACATGGGCAAGCCAGCTTCGGAACGAGACCAAGCTGATGAGCAGACCGGCCAGCTTCGAACTTTTCGAGTTACCAGCTCTGATGAGCTCAATTTGATTGTTGGTTTGGTGGAGTGGCCTAAATCAGCCCCGGAGGTTAGGCCGATCGAACTGCTTGCGGGTCTTCAAAAACACGGCTCTCTCGACAGACGCGGTTCCATTTCTGTGGTGCCGGCCAGAGATGGCAATTGGCTGGTGCCTCTTCGAGTCTTGAAGTACAACGAGGAAAAGAAGTACTTCACCCTGCAAGGAGCCTCGTTTGAAGAAATCGAAAGTTATCTCGGCCAGAGTTTCCCCGGGCTCCTTTTAGAGCTGGGAGCCCTAAAGGTAGGAACAAGGCAGGAGATCGATGGCGAAACCAACAAGACTGCCGGCCAAAATGCGATGATTGTTAGCCCCGGGGACATTCGCAGCCTGGCAATGGCATACACCGTCACTCGCGCTTTGGCTGTGATCAATGATTTTGGACTGGATATCCAATGAGTAAGTTCGTTTTACCGGTCGACGATAACGACATAACCATCTTGGGGATGATGGCGTCAATGGAACTCGCGGCGGCAAACGAGTTCTCCCAATTCTTAGACTCCAGATTTAGAGCTCTTGGTCAGTCCGACTGGTTTGATGACATTCGCCAATACAGGCGTTCACTCAACGCACCATTCAATTACCTAGCACCAAATGATCTTCGGTTCGTGCTTGGTGAGGCCACCCTAGCGGATTCACAAATCTGGCATCTCTTGCCAAACATCAACCACGCTTGGGTAAACGCGGCTGACGGTTTGCGTAAAAAACTCAACCAGCTGCACCACCAGCAATTGAAGCCAGACCTCTACACACTGCTGCAGGTTGCATCATTATTTGATTCGGTTACATCTGGGCCAGGGTTAGAAGTCGCATCGTGGGCTAGGGCGGTAAAAGGGAGGGTCCAAGACATCCTCTCAGGATCGTTTCAGAGGCCAGAACGTCCAATTGCGCCCGCCCCCTTGCCTGCTGAGGTCAAGGAAATCGAAAAAGAGTATGAGCAGGTCAAAAAGGAGTTTGAGAATAGGCCGCCTTGGGGGGCAAAGTGGACCGGACCAAAGCCTGAGCGCAAACTAATGCTGGATCGACAAACTCGTGACATTTACGACCCAAATGGAGAATCGGTCAAGAGCGAGCTTGGGCAAATTGGAGACCAGGTAGTTGCCCTCTGGCTGCGCTATTTCCCCTTAGGCGGAGAAGTCTGGGTTGACTCAGATGGGGCCGCCATGGGTTACATCAGAGGAACAGCCACGATGATTGGCTGGTTTGGTCCCGCCCCTGACGAAAACACAAATGTAGTCCGTGGTTTTGTTTTGCCTAGAGAGTATGAATTCTCTGGAACGGATGTTTTGGATCTTGAAACTGGGCGTTTGCTCTCGAAGAGCGCCGGAGAACCTGTGCTCGAGCACATAGCTCTCTTGGCTCAAACACTGCAGGCAGGAGAAAAGCTGAACATAACTGACTACGGAGACCTATTCGTTCCAGTTGACGATGGTGAGCCAGAACGAATTGCTCGAATGCACAAGGGAATATGGTTTGAGGGCCACCTTCCGGGATAGCGACAGACTAAGCACTTTTATGCCACACTAGAAAGAGGGGGAAATATGTCTTGGGTTTTCAAGGAAAAGAAGCCTGGTGACGCTAAGGCGAGAAATCCAGTGAGCGATGAATTTTTCACGGATCCTGAGCTTCTAACCGATGCTTCCTCCTTGGTGCGAGAAGCCATTCAAAACAGCCTTGATGCTCAGATTGACAAAGAACAGCCAGTCCAAATTCGCTTCAAAGTGGGCGAGAAGGTTCTAGGGGACGAAGATTACTTCGTTGGGCTTGAGAAGCACACGATCAGAACCCTGGGCTCTTCCCAAGGAAAAGTAAGCAAGGCCTGCCGTTATCTCGTCTATGAAGACTTCAATACGACCGGCCTTTGGGGAGACTCAAATCTTGACTTTATTGAGACGGCTGCAAATAAAGAAGAGCACAGCTACACCTTCTTCGTGCACTACGAAGGAGAAGGTAGTAAGTCAGATGGCAAAAAGGGCAAATGGGGTATCGGCAAAATCGTTTTCCCAATGCTCTCAGGTCTAAAGACTTTCTTCGCATACTCCGTTAGGTCACCGGAAAAGGCTCCGTGTGGACGAGAAAACATTTTGATTGGTCAATCCATTCAACGTTTTCACGAAATCGATGGAGTGCCGTACTACCCCGATGGCTGGTATGTAGCTGATTCGGTAGGCGTTCCAATCCCCCACCACGGAGAGGTCGCCTCGGCGTTTGCTCAGGACTGGGGTTTGAAGAGAGAACTAAATGAAACCGGATTATCTATCTTGGTGCCATTTATCCGGCCCGATTTGGGGATCGCCCAATTTAGAGATGCTGTCATTCGCCAGTACTTCCTAGCTATCTTGGCGGGTGAGCTGGAGTGCTCCTTTGAGGATGAAGCCGGCTCCATAATCACTCTAGATAGTGAGAACATAACGCAGGTCATTGAGATGATTCAAAACCTAACCGAGGGATCTCCGCGTGACATGACCACCTATCAGGTGAAAACCGCCATATCCGGATTCTCAAAAGCAACCGCTGAGGTTGACGCGATTGAAATTGAACTCCCGGTTGACATGGTCGCACCTTCCGCTCTCGCTGTTCCGGACGAGAGCATTTCGGCAGCTATAGAGTCACTCGAGGAAAACGGAATCGCACTTTTCAAGATCTACGTAAAGGTTCCGATCCCAATCGGGGAATCACTCAGCAGGGACTACTTTGAAGCGCTATTGATCCAAGCCGATGGGGAAAACTCAATCATTTACTCGCGAGAAGGCATACTCGTACCGGGCACAAGAGCCGTCAAGGTCCGCGATTTTATTGTCTTGGTCATGGTTGACGAGGGTGCTTTGGCTAATCTCTTGGGGTTTGCCGAAGGCCCTGCACACGAGGACTGGCGAGATGACACCAAGAAGTTCAGAGCCTCTTTCGGTGTCGCGGGGGCTAAGAAAGCGCGCGCATCTTGGACGCTTAAAGCAGTGCGAAACTTCCCGAAAAGAATTGTGGAATTGATCTCCAGGACGGAAGCCCAGCAGTTAGACAGAGAGTTCTTCTCAGACTGGTTTGGCCCTTCAGGCGAGGACGATGGTACTACTCCTGATCCTGTTACTCGAGAGATTCCGCTGCCAAAACCAGCCCCGAACTTCTCCGTAAAAGATGGCGTACTGCGCGTCTCCAGTGGGTCCAGGAGTTATGCGCTCAGTTCCAAGGTTCAGATCGACTTGGCCTATTCCGTATCAAGAGGTAATGCCTTTGCTAAGTATTCCGAAATTGATTTCTCGTTGAGTGATGACAGGGGGATAAAAATCCAGCATCAGACTTCACAGGCCACCGTCAAGTCCCAAGGTGTAACAATCTCTTCGGCCAAGAAGAACTCGTTGAAATTTGAAATCAACGACCCAAAGCAGTGGTCGATAGAGATCCCAGGATTCGAGCTCTACCGCGATATTGAAGTTCGATCTGGGGGGGTCAGCTAACGATGGCAACTCTTTCCCTAAACTCAACTGGCCGAAGCCGAATCACACTCGGTATGTTCAGTGCCACTCTGGACCGGAGCGAAGCATTGCCTCTGCTAACTCTTGATTGGGATGTATCATCAATCGGCATTGCTGGCCAATGGTCGCTATTTGTTGACTACTGGAACGACGCGCTAGAGCAACGTTGGGACTTGGCCCCCCAAGGGATTCCCGTTGGAAACGCAGTGCTACAGCTTGGTGAAGAATTCAACGGATCCGTGTTCAGAATACGACTCGTCGCCGTGACGAGAGATTCTCGTGGCTTGCCCATAATTCGAGCTGAGAGCGTGCCGGTCTCATTCACCACAACGGGAGAGTCTTCTGCTACGTCCATTCTCCCGGTCCAGCCCGACGAATCTCTAGTTACCCCATGGCAACTTGATTTTTCTGGCGGGGATGTGATTTTGCGAGTGGCCAACAAGGATCAGTTAATGACTGAACAACTAAAGTCATCAATCCTCTTCAAACCTCTCGTCATAGGACCAGTGGTTTTCCAGATCGCTCTGAAGCTGCTTTTGGGGACGGATGACGTTGGCCCCGGTCTAGAAAACTGGATCAAGCTACTCAAGAAGGAAGGCCTCGACCTTGATAACGCCAGTTCGTTGTCCCCGGAGGAAATTTACGATGCAGCGCTTGAGATCTCGAAGAGGTTTCAACAGCGCAAAAAGTTAATTCAGAAGTTGGCACTTGACTTGCAGGGAGACGAATAGTGATCACTGAGATAAGGGTTTTTACTGACGAGGGCATGCGGAAATTCGGCGAAGTTTTTGATTTGGAGCCAGAAGATCGTCCAGCTAGAGCGGAACAACTAGCCCACAGCTCTTCGCACACAGAGGTGATCGCATCAGACATTCAAATCCCTATGCCGGCTAGCCGACTTGATTTCGCGAGAAAATTGGATGAGATTGCTGAGAGTGATCCTCGAGTAGCAGTTTGGATCCACAACTCGAATCTCTGGAGTTGGATAGCTGCTGCCTCCATGGAAACACTCGTTGCGGCCGGATTTCAGGTGAAGGACAGAAAGCGCTGGCTCCATACGCCGGGATCAATCACCGAGTATCGGCACATGTTCTCGAGCGCTTACCTCTCATTTCAAGCTCACAAGTCAAACCCGAACACCGCAATGGCAGTTCTTTGCCAACCGCTAGGAGTCTTCGGAGAGATTCTTGAGCAAGTTTTAGCAACTAGGTCTCTTGCTGGCTCTATCGGTGCGGAATTGGCAACAGAGCTTTACTTCGACACGTCGACCAAGGACCTTAAAACGGGCAGCGGTGGCAAAGGTCCTGGTAGTCCCAGACGACTGGTTGCCTTCCTGAATCAAATTCGACTCACGGTCGACATTAAGAGTATGACGCTCCAAGAGTTAGTTGATTTGCTCCCCGGCGAATTCGCTAGATTTCGCTAGCCATGATGATGTTCACTCCAAGAACCTAAGCATTTCCTTAATTTCTTGACCCACTAGAGTCACAATCTCAGGGACGATGGAGTTACCAAACTGCTTGTAACTCTGAACGTCAGAGACCACCTGTTCAAAGCCCCGGGGATTTGCCAATAACGGAATGTACTTATCTGAATAGCCCATGAGCAACCGCGCTTCTCGTGGCGATAACCTTCTGGGGTTGCGGAAGCCCTCTTCATGGATCAAAATCTCAGAGCCATCCTTGTAATAGCGAGCGGATAGAGTGCGCGTGACACTAGATCGGTCCGCCAATGAAAAACCAAACCCGTTACCCGCCAACCTGTGTTTTTCCGCATAGGCTTGAAGATACGACCAAAGGTTGTCAGTCAACATCAACTTCTTGTCGGGCTGCTTTTCAAGGATGTCTTCCAAAACAGGGCCACGATTCGGGATTTCCGGGAAGGCAAAGCGTTCTAGTTGGCCATCCGTGAACTTGGATTGGTCGAAGCACACAATAAACATTCTTTCGCGGTGCTGTGGGACTATCGCCCTCGCATCAATGACCTTCGCATACACCTTGTAACCAAGGCCTTCAAGTGCCTCTCTAATAACCTTCCAGGTGTTTCCCTTGTCATGAGACTTCAGATTCTTTACATTCTCAAGAAAAACCACGGGAGGCCGCTTGGCTTCCACTATTCCCGCGATCGCCCAAAAAAGATTGCCCTGCTTAGCATCTTCGAAGCCATGCTGTCGACCCAAGGAGTTCTTCTTAGAGACCCCAGCTAGGGAGAAAGGCTGGCAGGGGAAACCGCCAGTGAGGACCTCATGGTCAGGAACGTCAGATGAATAATTCAGCTCCCGAATGTCACCGACTAATAGGTTCTGGTCTCCGTGCCATGAGGTGTAAGTTTTCGCCGCAAACTTGTCCCACTCATTCGCAAAAACATGTGTTCCACCAATCGACTCTAGGCCCAGTTTGAAGCCACCGATTCCTGCGAATAGTTCAATAAAACGAAAGTTGGTGGCGTCGTAGGCACTCATCGCTCTCCAGTAATCAAGCGAGGACATGCAGTACTGAGGGACAAATCATCCATAGTTACTCTGCGCAGTGAATGGCTTCGTCGCCAAAGCCAATAAACAAGGCGTCTAGGGTCTGGAGCATGGCGTCGCCATCGCTGTCTGCGATGTTTTGGGTTAGGTAGCTAGCAAGAGCGCTCATGCTGGCAGCCCACGCGGCCTTCTCACCTTCAGATCCCTCGGATGCAGCGGTTAGATCTTCTGCAGCCTTGGTGAAGACCACGCTTGCGGATTCTGGAGTGGCCTCTGGGTCATCGAAGGTGAACATCATGGAGTCAATTGCGCCACCAATAAGGTCACAGCTTTCGGCATCGGTCATAGATGGACCGGTAGCACAGCCGGTAAGAAGAGCAAGGGAAGACAGTGCTG
>JACCDN010253897.1_pt1 | contig 13322 bp, 12 predicted proteins | sample 7441691 | NCBI WGS metagenome assembly JACCDN01 (sample SAMN15323439, study PRJNA562643) | freshwater metagenome | isolation source: river surface water | place: USA:Blue River Watershed | collected 2017-08-16 | reverse complement strand
TTTCCAAGGCCGCTCACAGTTGTAGTCGTCCACCACCACTGCCCGTTCGCCGAACCGGCAACGTTGCTATTGAGGTAATTTCCATCGAGCTTGAGGCAGACATCTCTGATCTCGGCGGTGCTGCCAGGTGCAACAGAGCCTGTTGCCCTGACGGTGAAGACACCAGACTGAGTTGAGTTAGCCGTTGGGCTAGTGAAGGCAACTGTTGGTGCAGCAACATTGACAACAGCTGATCGACTTACAGTGGGGCTGACGCTACCTGATGAATCAATTACATAGGAAGTAAAGGTGACTGGGCCATTTGTTCGAGAAGAAAGATTGAAATTCCATCTAAATTCAGCAGTTCCTTGAACAGCTGTAGATGTGCCATAACAGTTACGAGTCGGCCCAACATTTGCCACAGCCGAACTCCACCATGTTCCCGTTCCCGAAGTAGCTACGTCTCCACTTGCTGGAACACCATCGATTTGTAAGCATACAAAAGCAATTCGACCCGAGGTCCCAGATGCCACACTCGCCTGAACCGTTACGGTCGCAATTGATGAGACAGATGAGTTGGCAATCGGTTGAGTGAAGGTGACACTCGGTGGCGGAGCGGTGATAGTTACATTTCCGAGATTGACGGATTGGCCCGATCGACCATTGATTGAGCTTGTCGATAACGTGATTGGGTACTGGCCGACCATTGTTGACAGCGGAATTGGAATTAGGGCTCGCCATTGACCTGATGTGTTTGAACCGGAAATTCTTGTCAGAGTGGCTGTGATATTTACTGTGCCGATTGTGGCAACAATCGATGAAACCTCAGATCCATAAACCGTCGCCCACGTACTTACGGTGAGAGAGCTTCCAACGACCACTGATCCTGGGGTGTATGTACCACTATTGAGAATTGGTGCCGCTGCCTGGCGCCCAACCGTGAATGCACTGGCGACGGTTGGACTAGATGATGTCCTGTTATTGGTATCAATCGCAGTAATCACTAGGTCATAGACACCTGAAATCAAGAATCCCGTCGAACCCGATCCAATTGCAACAGGCCCGTTGATTGACCACACTCCATTTGTTGCAGTTCCCGACGAGCGAGTAAGTGTGTAAACACCCGATGAGAGACCAGTCTCATTTACCTGTACAGATGTCGAGGTATTTCGAATAACCGTCGCGGTTACTGAAGAGACTCCAGTTTGATCGGTTACTGCCACCGAAATGTTTACGGTTCCATTTTCCAAAGCAACTGATGGAGAAATTGGGGAGATTACGCCGATTACAGGGGGCGCTGTATCTGGCGCTGCAATAACCTGAATTGTCTTGGTCGCCGTAGCTTGCAGATTCGAAGTATCTGCCTCTTTCGTGGCTGTGACTACGCAATCACCTGCAGATACACCGGTGACGGTAGAACCGGAAATGGTACAAATCGTTGAGGGGGAAACTGTGAAGCGTAGGACTCCGGATCCGGCGCCACCTGTTGCTGTGAGCGCAGCCGTACTACCCACGTTCACTGATTGAGGCGCATCAATACTTAGTGTCGGCTGAGGTGTTGGAGATGGAGCTATGACACTTGGCGTAAACGTCGCTGAGTATCCAAAATTATTTAGTGAGTCAACCGCATAGAGCTGGATCGATTTGTTTGCCGACCATCCTGTAGCAGTCTGATAAGGAAAAGCAGTGATCCCTGTTCTTTGAGCAGCTCCATCCCAAATCAATGACCATGTCCAACCTTTGGCATCAGGAACATTTACCGTCAGAGTTGCAAAACTATTGGCGATTGTGGCGGTGATGCTCTGAGCTTGAATCTGAGTTGAAAGATTAATTGGAGTTGGAGAGGCACTTGCCGATGGCGAAGCAGATGGTGTTGGTGACGCAGATGGTGTTGGTGACGCAGATGGTGTTGGTGACGCTTCAGGAGACGGCGAAGGTGAAGCAGACGGTGATGGGGATGCATCAGGAGACGGCGAAGGTGATGGAGTTGATTCGCTTGGCGCTACTGGGGCCGGATCATTTGCTGTTGCCTGATTCCCGATGAGGCCGAACGAAGAAATGAACAACGCAAAGGTCACCACAATGGCCCGTGCGCGTACAGATTTCATTATCTTCCTCCTGAAATTGGTCAGAGCCGCAAGTGCTGACACTCGCGGCTCTGACACTGAACTTCTAACTGTGTTGATTAATTAAGCGTTCTCACAGCTTTCTTTATCTGAATAGAAGCCATCACGAAGAAGAGCTCCACAGTAATCTGCTGTATCCAAGTCATCGAGTGTGATTGATGAACCGGTGAGATCAGCATTGTTCAAGTTAGCACCAGAGAAATCTGGCTGAGTTAACTTGGCATTGCGGAACTTAGCTCCGACAAGCTGAGCATCTGAGAAGCGAGCATCTAGACCAGTTGAGCTTGAGAGGTTGATGTTCTTGTAGTTAACCTGCTCGAAGATCGAACCAGAGAGATCAGCGAACTGGAAGTCAGCACCGATACCTGATGTCTGTGTGAAGTCAGCGTTGGTCAATGTTGAACGTGAACCCTTAGCCTTGTTGAAAACAGACTTCATGAACTCGCCGCCATCAAGGTTTGCCTGGCGCAGTGCTGCACCAGTGAAGTTTGCCTGAAGAGCGGTTACATCTGAAAGATTTGCGTTAGCAAGGTTTGCTCCGGTGAAGTTAACCTTTGTAAGGATTGACTCTGAGAAATCTACGCCAGACAAGTTAGCGCCTGAGAAGTTCATTCCTGTGAGGTTCAAGTTTGAGAAATCTAAACCAGCAAGGTTCTTCTTAGCGCAGTTTCCCTTTGCCTTGAGTGTGCAACCCTTAGCTTTAGCAGCCTTCTCTGCAGAAATTACAACTGCATTTGGATTTGGGGTTGTAGCGGTTGCAGTATCGTTAGCTGAAACTGGGCCAGCTAGGGATACGATCAATCCGAAAACAGCCGAAGTGACAACTGAAACTCGCGCGATGCGGTTCATCTTTACTCCTAATAAAATAGTCTTTAAATGCGTTCTTGCATTCAGTGGTTTGATTCTAGATTGCCCACCGAAAATTGCGAATCTACTTATGCGCTGGCTATAGATTTTGACCAGTCATTAATTGGCATAACTATTCCCTAAAGTGAATAATGCACTTCATGAGAACACACAAGACTCGCCTCGCGATCGCAATTGCCATGACATTTGGATTAACGCTTTCATCACTTGGAGTTGCATCAGCTGCAAAGATTCCAAATAAAACACTGAAGGCTTCGACACTAGTCCAAATCTCTTATCCATCTTTGTTTAAGTTGCCAAAGTCTGGTTGCGCGCGAATTCCTGTTCGTTACCAAATTGGAAAGCTTGAACTCGACGAGTCTTACTTCACCGTTGTAATCACAGATGATGAAGATCGTATCGTTGGAGAATCAACCTGGTACGGCGCTAGTGCAGAGGCTTCAACCAAGGCAATGCCTAAGTCTGGAACACTTCAAGTGAAGGTATGCCGCGATTCTTGGTTTGATTCAATCGAAGAGATTGATTACGCACCAACATACCGAGGCAATTACGACATCTACCTCTCAGCTGTTGGCAGCAAGAGCGCTGATGCATCAGCGCGCATGAAGTTCTCTGAGTAATCTCTCAATGACTTCTTCGCACTTCGTTGAATCTTGAGTTAACTTCAACGAAGGTTGGCCAGAGATGACTATGTAGTTCTGTCACTTACCTCTGCGCTAAACATTCCAGCACGTTCGCCAGAATCTTTAGTGAATGGATCGAATTAAGACTCTCACCATCTCTTAATTTTTTCCTGACCGGTCATGACTTAAAAAATCATGAACGCCTTCTGCTCTGCAAAGTGGTCACAGTTACACTTAATGCAGATTGCACGTTAAGCACTAGGAGAGGTATTTATGTCAGCAGCAGATGGAACAGCAAAGGACGCAAAGGCTCAAGCAAAGGCAGATAAGGCCTACGCAAAGGCAAGTCGCCCATGGTTTAAGAAGAAGCGCTTCTGGGCTCTTGGCGCAATTGTCATTATCGCAATTGCATCATCAATGGGAGGCGGGGGTAGCGATACTTCTTCAAGCGAATCTTCTACCGAAGTTGAGGCTGCAGCACCAGCAGTTGAAGTTACAGCTGAAGCGTTGATCTCAGAACTTGAAGGCAATGCTCTCTCAGCTAAGAACAACTGGGAAGATCAGATCGTAAAGATCACTGGAACACTCAGCAACATTGATGCTTCAGGAGATTACTTCTCATTGTCAGGCGACAATGAGTTCTCCTTCGTCAATATCCAGGTCTTCATCGACGATAGCTTTGTTGACACAGTCAGCGGATTTAGCAAGGGTCAGACTGTCACAGTGACAGGAAAGATCACCGGCGTAGGTGAGGTCCTTGGCTACTCTGTGGATGCGATCAGCATTCCTTAATCCACACACTCAGCACTTGGCCTAGCCAAAGCTGATTCACGTAAGTGAAGATGCCCCCACGGTTTATCTGTGGGGGCATCTCTCTTGTGCCACCTAAGGAATCCCCTATGCCCTAACCTCTACACATGAGCTTTCGCACCGCCATCGCAGCAAGTGGCATCGCAATGGTTCTTGCCTATGCCATCGGATCTGGGCTCTGGGTTAACACTGGCGATAATTGGTATGCCAACCTCAATAAACCTTCATGGCAACCACCAGATTTTGTCTTTGGAATTATCTGGCCCTATAACTTCATCGTCCTTGGAATAGCTGCCACCGTCATCGGCCAACGCGCATCCAAACCCGCGGCCTTTACCTACATCGCCTTCTTCGCACTCTCAGTCATTGCCGCCCTCACCTGGGCCTACCTCTTCTACAACCCCCACAATCTCACTGGAGCATCAATCGCCCTAACCTCCACCGCCCTCTTAACCATTCCCATGACATACATCCTCTTCACCATCTCAATTCCTATGGCGATTGCAGTGATGCCGTATCAGGTGTGGGTAGCGATAGCTGCGGCTTTGAGTTGGGGAATTAGAGGGTTGAATTAGTTCGGAATTTGCTACTCAGAGCTACCAACAAATTTGTTTGATACATCTGCTCATTTGATTACAAAGAAAGCATCTTTAGGGCATTCTCAATTTGCTTCATTTCAACGGAATCAACTTTTCCATCCGCCTCGGCCTGATTTTGTAACTGCTGAATGAAAGATTCATGCAATTGCACTAGTTGATTTCGCCCAAGTCCTGCCTCTCCGGCGAGCTTACTCAAGGCTTTTGCTTCATCCCCGATGATCTTTCCATCTGCAAGAACTTGACCAAGAAGTTCCAAATAATCAGACTCAATCTCAGTCGTCACAGAAGAGCCACTTTCGGGTAGCTTCTCAAGAAGACTATGAATCCAACCCTTTTCGCCCTTTCGCAGATTGGTCACTCGCGTTTTCTGCTTACCTGATGGTTCCAGCTGAGGCAAAGTTGAGTGAGCTGTTGGATAAAGAATTGACTCTGCTTGGTCAATAAGCATTGGAAGAACCTTACTCAAAGCACGTACATCACCTAAGGCAGTGTGCAAGTCAACTTCTTCAATTCCAAAATGCTGGAGAACTGTTTGCATTTTGTAATTGGGAAGACTGACGACCTGTCGAGAAAGCCAAAGAGTGTCCAGAGCTGGAAGGGACGGCATTTGAATCCCTGCTCGCTTGAATTCTGCTGACAAAAATTTATCCTCAAAGGCGGCATGGTGCGCAACAATAATCCGGTTTTCGATTCTCTTCAGGATATCGCCTGATACCTCTTTAAAGGTTGGTGCAGTTAAAACTGCGTCCTCAGAAATGTGATGAATGAATGTAGGCCCAACGTGACCATTTTCTGGGTTGATCAATGTTGCATACTCTTCAAGAATCTCTCCATTTGAGTTAACCAAAAGAATTGCGATTTCAATCACGCGAGAATTTCCAGGTTCAAGTCCCGAGGTCTCGAGATCGATTATTGCGAACTCAGAAGGCAATTCTGATCCGCTCTTGTTCGATGCGTAGTGAAACAATGAGCCTTTGCTTCCATCTTGAGCAAAGCGAGATCCGGAGTAAGTTGGCTTTTGATTATCTGACTTACTTGTTGACTCTGCCTGAGCTGAATCAGATTTTGTCTTAAAAAAATAGATGACAATTAATCCAAATACATTAAGGAGTCCACCGAGAAGAAGTCCAACTATCGGAGAGCGACCCTTTCTTTTCATCCAAAGAGCACCGGCAACACCAAAAATGATAAACGCAATTAATACATCCATTGTTTTCCCCCTCCCGCAAGTCTATAAACTCTGACTGACATATGGTTTAAAGTGGCATCCAATACTGACTGCCTGAGCCCAAAATCCCTAGACAAAGATAACTCCCGCCTCAGAACGCACAAGACAGCACCAGACTCACCTCTGTTGAGCTAGAAACGATTCTCGTTTATTTCCATTTTCTTTCGAATAGCTGCTGCAAGGTCGATTCCCAAGACATCGCTGAGACGGAGCAGATATATGGCCACATCTGCGATTTCCATTTGAACATCATCCAATTTCCTTACCGAAAGGGCTGATTTAGCTGATTCATCCTCTTTGATCCACTGAAATTCGGCAACAAGTTCACCTGCCTCGCCGGCAATCGCCATCGCAAGATTCTTGGGGGTATGAAACCGCTCCCAATCTCGAGATACTGCAAATGCCCTTATTTCGGAAGTGAGTGCTTCAATTTCATTAACCTTCGACACCGATGCTCCTATCCAGGTAATTTAGATTCAAAATATTGCCTAACTTCGGGATCAACGAAGTAAACGTAGCAGCCCTTCATGCCGCGACTCATGAGGGTTCTATATGTATTTCTAATCAACTCGTCCGCCTTGGCATTAGCAAGCACCGGATCCTTCTTCGACTCCCCGACATAGCCATTGAGTGACTTATCGGATTTGGCTCGCCCTTGTGGGTTGGTGGCCAATTGGCCGTCTTCCATCACCAAGTCCGCCCCAATGATCACTCCAACATAGTCGACTTCTAGACCCTGGCAGGTATGAATACATCCAACCTCTTCCACCGAGTTCGGATTCATAATCCACTCATTGCCGTAACTCGCAAGGTTCCAGCGAGCCTTGTAGTCATCTTCAGCAAAAACGAGGTCGAATGCTTTGGAGTCTTTCTTGCTAACCCAGTTCCAGCAGTAGCCTGCCACGATCCTGGATCGATTGTTGATGAGATTCTTCTCTCTGACAAGATCATGCAATTCGGAGGCCGAATTCATTATTCTAAAATCAAATTTATCTTTTGTGAAATAGTTCTCAGGAATAGCCTGAAGACCCAACGCATCGTCGAGCCAGGCCATGTAGTCATCTGAGCCACCACATCGAAATTGTGATGTAAGTTCCAAAAACTCAACGTCAGCACCCTGTTCGGCCGCATAAGCCTTAATTCGTGAGATCTCACCAACATCGGACCAAGTAACTTTTTGAGCTTCATCAATAAAGAAAACACTTAATTTAGCTGTATGAATGATCTCTTTTGCTTGGCTCTCCCCCATGTTTTTAAACATGCCTGACTTCATTCGCAATCTATGCGCTTCGTCAACTATGAGTACATCCATGGAATTTCTCGTAGTCTCTGTAAATGAGCCAGAGCCGCTAAAGAGATGCTTAATTGAATCCCCCTTGAGCAATCCCTTAAGTTTTGCCTGAAAAACATCGCGGGGCGCTGCATTCGCAGTTACATATTTTACGTTTAATCGTTCTGAAGTTAGTGTCGCAAGAGCATTGATAGAAATCACCGATTTTCCTGTTCCAGGACCGCCCTTAACGATCAAAACTTTCTTTCCGCTCTTTTGAACTTCTCGACTATTTCGCAGAATTGTCTCGTATGCAGTTTTCTGCTCATCCAAAAGTACAAATTCAGATTGACCTTGCAACATGCTCCCTACTGCATCCGCTAACTGCTTAGAAGGTCGGATTACAGCGGCATCGATTCGCTCAAGTAGGGAAACTCCTAGTCCTCTTTGAATTTTGGAAGAAATCAGTTCCTGCAATTTTTCGTGTTCCCCATGAAGAAAGATCGGTGCAAGTCGAAGAGCATTTTCATATCGTGAATCGTTTATAACCACTGACTCTCTCAAATTATGAAGGTACGCACATGCTTCAACAACCAGTCCATTTCCGTATACATACTCATTGAACATCTCTAGATGGGATTTGTAGCTCCACACTTGGTATGACGGATGGGTTACATCCCTTATTCCTCCTCCTAATGGAGTTCGGACATGCTCATCCAAATCAGATAACTCGATGTTCGTCCACTGCTTGAGCTCAACAATCACGAGAGATTCCTTACCTTTTGAGTCCTCCCCCGAAATGACAAAATCCAAACGAAATCTCCTGCCGTTTAACCGATACTCGATAGCGATTCCCGCATCATCGGGAATGTTCGAAGAACGCATTACATGGGACATCGCATTTCCAAGAGAATTTCGCCAGGATTGATATTCACTCTCACCAACAGAAAAGTTCAGCTTCGCCTTGACTGCATCTCTGACCTTATCCTCGATAACAGGGGCATCACGCAAGAAGTCCTCTTTGGTTCCCAGGTATGCCAACACAGACTCAGGGTATATCCAAGGACGAATAGATGGACGAAAACGTAACCAAAGCTTTGATATAGGTCGGAATAATGCTTAGCTTCGGAGATGAGATACGACCGGGTGACGCATGGCTGGTCAGGCTCGATTCGGGATTTTCTTGGTGAACCAGACAGTCTGATCGAACAAAGCCTTCACGTTCATCTTCAAAACTTATTGGGAATGAATCCTGCGGGGTCACAAATTGAAGCGTGGCTAGAAGAGGTATTTCTTCTTAAGCGGTCTTTCAGAGATTTGTCTATCTCCAAACCCAGCTGCCTACAGTGGTCAATAATTCTCGAGTTTGAACTTCCTCTTGAAGGCGGTCGAAGACCCGACGTCATCGTTCTCGGACCAGGGAAAATATTTGTTCTGGAATTCAAGCAGGATCCAATACTCCAGCGATCTTCGCTGGACCAAGTTGCTGCATATGCCCGAGATATTGCTGAGTATCACTCCAAGTCTCACGGCATTGAAGTAGTCCCTATTCTTGTTCCAACAAAACTAAGTGACAAAAATGAACTCCGTGACATAGTACTAATTCTTTCACCGGATAAAATTGCTGCAAAACTGGACGAAGAGGATTCGACTGAGATAATTGACTTGGAAGATTGGCTTGAAGGAGATTATGCACCCCTTCCAACGCTAATTGCTGCGGCTAAGTTAATTTTTAGTAACGAGAGACTTCCCGCAATAAAAAGGGCGGAGTCTTTTGGAGTCGCAAAGGCAGTTTTGAGACTGAGAGAAATTGCTCAAAATTCAGAAGCTAATGGTGAACGAGCACTTGCCTTTGTTTCGGGTGTACCCGGTGCCGGAAAAACGCTTGTGGGACTTCAATTCGTTTACGAGGAATCAAATCAAGATTCTCAGGCCATTTTCTTATCTGGAAATGGGCCTTTGGTGGAGGTCTTGCGTGACGCCCTTAAAAGTAAGGCGTTTGTTAGCGATCTACATGCCTACATAAAAAGTTATGGAACAACTAGCAAAGTTCCAAAACAACACATTATTGTTTTTGATGAAGCCCAACGAGCATGGGACTCGTCAAACATGCTATTAAAAAAGGGGGTTGATGCAAGTGAGCCAGAACTTCTTATTGGAATCGGTGAGAAAATATCTGATTGGGCCGCGCTAATCGGTTTAATCGGCCATGGCCAAGAAATTCACACTGGTGAAGAGGCTGGAATCAAGGGATGGTCTCAAGCAGTCAATTCAGATTATTCCAAGAGTAATTGGAAAATCTATACCCCGCCAAGGTTTACAAGTGCATTTTCAAATAATCATGTCACTGAATATCCTGAACTTGACCTTAACCATACTTTGAGGTCCAAGCAGGCCGAGAATCTGCATGACTGGGTAAATGCTTTATTAATTGGCAACCTTTCAGACGCTTCGAGACTTGCTCAAAAAATTTGGATGCAGAATTTTCCAATTTTTGTCACTCGAGATTTGGATGATGCAAAGAACTATGTAAGGTCCAGATTCGAAGGTGAGAAAAGCAAACGATATGGGATTCTTGCCTCTTCGAAGGATCAAATTCTTCCTAATTTTGGAATTAAAAATGGATTCCACGAAACAAAGCAAGTGAAGAATGCTAAGTGGTATAACGCAAGTCTTGGTGAAACAGGTTCTTGTTGCAATATGGAGGAAGTCGTAACAGAGTTTGGTTGTCAAGGTCTTGAAATAGATATGGCGATAGTCGCCTGGGGTAATGATTTTCTCTGGGATGGCAGCTCCTGGCAATTAAGAAAAATGAGAACCCGAATTCCACAATTAGACCCACATCAGCTTCGCCTAAATAGCTACCGAGTTTTGCTAACTCGTAGCAGGGAGGGAATCCTAATATTTGTGCCTCCACTTGAATCTTTTGATTCTACCGAGATTGCCCTTCTCGCTGGTGGTGCGAGAATTCTTGAGGCCTCTATTCCGTTAAATGAGGTTGGTTAGTTCGGTTAGTTGCATAGCGGAAGTGGATCCTGATAATCATAAGTAGTCGATGTGCTTTAGTTGACACCTCGATGTCAGCCCTGGCGCCTAATCTGTCTTTCATGACTACTAAGCGACGCAGGCGATCAATCAAGTTCTTGAGCTGTCCTGAGTGCGGCCAAATAGACACCTTGCGCAAGATCCTATATGGGATGCCTGACCCTGAAGTCTTTGATTTCGAAAAGTATGCCGTGGGTGGATGTTGTATTAATGGCGATGGCAGTGACCCCGACATTCGCTGTAGTGAATGCGATTGGGAAGGGCTTCGTGATCAGCTCTAGTCCTAGGCGTACCATTTGAGATATGTCAGTTGACCAGTTTTTCGCACCCGATGGGTCGCTGATCAGCATTCCGGCGAAGAATTCAAAGAAGATTGAGGTTCTCAATCGGATTGCGGAGAAGTTTGCTCCAGGGGTTATGTATACAGAGAAAGAGCTCAACGAGATCATCTCTGACTTTCATGATGATACTGCGGCTATCCGTCGCTACATGATCGAATTCGGGATTATGCAGCGTAATTCAGAGAGCGTGTATTGGTTGGCTAGTAACGAAGGATAGGTACTCCCTCGTTTGTTTCTAGTGCCTAACGTTATGGGTTGATCTTGATCAGATTCCCAAGGTACCCAACACGATAATCCAGCCAAGTGCTGATTTAGATACAAGGCTTAAGACGATGTATGACTTCTCGCCGTATGCATAGACCTTCCACTTTCCGACCTTCTTGTATTGCAGCCACATGTTGATGGCAAAACTGTTGAAGAAGAGGAATGTAAGGAGGAAACCAAATTGTGCATAGACCGGAATCGAGTCGGCGATGTTGCTTGTTGATACCCAGAAATAGAGGCCGCCCATGATCCATGGAACGATGCCGGCGAGAACGCCGATATTGAAAGGTAGCCACGAAGTCTTATCGGTCAGTTGATTGTACTTTTCCATCATCAAGCCCATGAGGTTCATGATGAAGTTAAGTGTGAAGATAAAGACGACGCTAGAGAGTTCGATGAGGCCACCGAGCATTAGGAGAACTACGAGCATGAGGGATGAGCTAAATGCATACTCCCACCAACGTGCTGGGTTGATGCCCTTTGCAATGTTCTGCTCGTAGCTGCGGATATACATTGGTGAAGAGATATAGAGATGGGCAAAGGCTGAGAGAAGTAAGAAGATTGGTGCAATCAGCGCGATAGGAAACTCAAATAGAGTTTCGCTGACTGGGCGAACGCCATCTGATGTCTCATCGAAGAAGCGAGTAATAACTGGGATGGTCGTATCGGCGTTGAGGATAACGGCAAGGACGATGCCTTGAATCAGGTGCGTTACCCCTGCGATGCGGTTAAAGGTTTGTAATTGGCGACCAAGTGTTGTCCCTGGCTTCATTATCTCTCCTATTGAAAAACTTTTCGAGCGATCTTTACTTGGCTTTGAGCGCCTCTGCGGCATCGGTAAAGCCTTCAGCCTCTAGCTTTGCGATGATGTCGGCCTTTACAGCCTTAACAACGTTATGTGTTCCGTTGCAATTCTTCTCTGGATCTGTTGTGTATCCGCACCCGCAAGCGCCCATGTGCTTCTCCTTTAAATAAATGTCTTTTCTGGTGCAATAGGTAAAGGTTAGCGGCTCTTGATTTTTTCGCCTCTTTTAAAGACGGAAACAACTGAGATCTTTGAAACATCATGTGGGTCGCATGTCAGTGGATTCTGGCTAAGGATCATCAGATCTGCCTCGGCACCGACCTTGATTTGGCCGTAGCGATCTTCTTTGTAATTTTGGTATGCAACACCGTGTGTGTAGAAACTCAAGCTCTCTTCAACTGTGATGGATTCATGTGGGCTCCACCCCTGTGGTGGTTGGCGATCCGGTGATTGACGGTGTGTGGGAACAGCCAGTGCCTCAAGTGGAATCTGTGAGGTAACGGGCCAATCGCTGCCGTATGCGATGCGGGCACCGGATTCGATCATGGATTTCAATTGGTATTGGCGGTTGTTGCGATCATCTCCGATGCGGGGTGCAATAAGGATCTTGTTCATGGGATCGAGGTAGGTCCATAGCGGTTGGTAATTTGCGATGACGCCAAGGCTGGCAAAGCGTGGCAGGTCTGCAGGATCGATTAATTGTGCGTGGGCAATGACGGGGCGGCGATCACGTGGTGGATTGATTCTGGTTATCTTTTCGATGACATCTAAACCTTGGCGGATTGCACCGTCACCAATTGCGTGGATATGAAGTTGAAAACCTTCGGCATCAAAGTATGTGGCGGCATCTAAGAGTTCGTCATCGTTCCATGTGTAGAGACCGTGAGATGTTGGGTCATCAAGGTATGGAGATAGCAGGGCTGCGGTTCCGGCAGAGAGTGCGCCATCGAGAATGATTTTGATGGTGCGCGCGGTCAAATGTGTATCGGGTCCGAGGTTATCGATCTGGGCGCGGTGTTTAAGGAAATCATCTTTGAGTTCGCGCCACGTCTCAGGTTGTGCCAGGAAGAAGATATTCATATCTACTGCAAGTGCACCTGCTGCATCTGCTGCGATGTAGGCCTCTGCCATTCCGGGTTCGATCCACGCATCCGTTGCAGCGGTGACACCATTTTCGATGTAGCGATCTGATGCCCAGGCAAGTGCCTTTACATCGCTTTCAATTGTTGCAGGTGGGCTTTGGCGTGTGACCATCTCCATCGCACTTGGTTCGCGCAAGGTGCCACGTGGTGTGCCATCGGGATTGCGCGCGATTGATCCGCCTTCGGGGTCAGGGGTGTTTGCAGTAATCCCTGCGATTTCAAG